>OGRO01001129.1_pt1 | contig 23963 bp, 21 predicted proteins | sample 1553451 | NCBI WGS metagenome assembly OGRO01 (sample SAMEA2580021, study PRJEB22360) | human gut metagenome | reverse complement strand
CGAGCCGAAGCCGTTAATGGTCGCCTGAACGACGGTGTTGGAAAGCGAGAACACGGCGCCCTGAATGCCGGCGGGAATGCCGATGCGCAGGATGCCGGCCAGCTCGGGGCCGCAGATGCGCAGCTCGCGCAGGTGCAGGCGGAAGGGGCCTTCCTCGCGCATAAGGAACGCCACCACGATGACGGCGCTCAGGGCAGCGGCGATGACGGTGGCGATGCCGATGCCGGCGGTGCCCCAGCCGAACAGGCGCACGAAGGCGAGGTCGAGGACGAAGTTCACCACGACGGCGGCAGCGAGGGCGTACAGCGGCCGTTTCGCATCGCCGTGGGCCCGCAGTAGCGCCGACCCGAAGTTGTAGATGGTGAGAAACGGGATGGCGCAGAAGTAAAGCCGCACATAGGTGAGCGCGTCGGCGAGGGAGTCTTCGGGCATGCCGATGGCATCTAGCACCCAGGGGGCCAGGGCGAGCCCCGCCCCGCCCAGGACCACCCCGGCGATGAGTGAGAGCGCCATGGCCGTGTGGACGCTCTTCTTGATGCTGTGGAACTCGCCGGCACCCACATGCATGGCCACCACCACGTTGGCGCCGATGGAGAGCCCCACGAACAGGTTCACGAACATAGCCGTCACCGGGTTCACGCCGCCGATGCCCGCGAGCGAGAAGCTGCTGACGAACTGTCCGGCAATGGAGGCATCCGCCGAGTTCAGCAACTGCTGGAGGATGCTGCTCAGCGCCAGGGGAATGGCGAACCGCAGAATCTTGCCCGGCAAGGGGCCGTTGAGCATATCGATGCCGTTGTCGCGCTTATCGCGTCGATTTCGCTTAGGGCGGGTGGCCGGGCTGTTTGACTTGTCGAGCTCGTCGCGCCCATCGGGCCGACGCGCGTCCCTCTCATCCGATATGTCTCGCTGCAAAGATTCCATAACGAGCGAATCATAACGCGGCCGCCACGGCCGCGCCCCACGATTATGCCATCGGCGTGCGAGACGGCTGCAATGGGATTGTGACCGTTGAGCTGCTCGTTGCGAGGAGGATGCGGTTTGGTGTTACAGAGAAATATCGAAGGGCTTTCTCCCGCTAGTTTCTCTCGTAGCGGACGGAGCGGCCTTCGCCGACCTTAGTTACGAGTCCTTTCTCAACCAATGCATTCAGAGTTCTGATAGCCTTGCTTTTCGATAGCTGCGTCTTTTCGCTTATCTGGGATCGTGTGAGAGCAGAGCCCTTGGCGAGCACGGCAAGTATGGCTTCCTCGTCGAGTGTTACGTTCTCAAGCACTGTCACGGGAAGCATCACCGTAATCGAGCTATCGCGCAGAGCGAAAGAGGGCGATACTGTTTCATGGGCGTATTCGTCCAGGATGCGCGGGATGCCCGTACCGAACCGTTCTATATGTCCCAGTCGAAAGAAAACGTTCGCAAGGATTGGGTTGCGAGCCACTGAAGGGCCTCCTGCGAGGTAGAGCTCCTCTGTGATTCCGGCAGGCAGTCCTCCTGGCGAGGTTATTTCAATGCGATCGGCAAACATGCCCACTTTTATGTTGGCGCGAACGTCCCAGCAACGGTGGACAAGCGCATTGGCGATAGCCTCCCGAAAAGCCTCCCGCGGTACGAGCGTCTTCGCTATGCGCTCGAATCCGACGATTTCTTCGTAGGCGTAGTAGGTGTCGAACACTTCTAGCGTGCGTTGCATCTGCTCAAGAACCGACATGTGCTCGAACGTGTGCCGGGCGTTGATGATGTTGATGCTCTCGCCGAAGCGCGCAATATCAATGCCAGGGAAATGATTGCTATCGGCGAGAAGGGCGGCCGCGTTGCAGTATTCGCCGGAAGGTGTCATAAGCTCAAGCGAAATAAGGGAATTTTGATCGAGGGGTTTGAGCCCCAGTTTGGAGGCGAGCTCCTTCTCGAGATGGCCAAATGCGAGGTCCTGCTCTTTTGCGACGAGGGCGTCGAAGCTGACATGCTCACCCGTCAAGACGAGCCTGCCGTACTCAAGGCGGCTCACTTCGACGGTTGAGGTGTCGGCTCTACGATAGGCGCGTCCAGAGAAAAGATAGGGTTTGTCGGGGCCTTCATGCACCGTTAGTGTGACTGTTCTTGTGTCCTCTTCGATGGACAGCTCGAAACGAGGCACTGGATCGATCGAGTCGTTAATCGCATGTTCGACGCGAAGGCAGGTGTCTTGCGGATCGGTCAATCCGACGGGCGTGCCGTCGTCTGCGATGCCGAAAATGATCTTCCCCGTGCCGTAGTTGGCATAGGCGCTGACGGTCTTCAGGTAGCTTTTCGACAGCTGCTGCTTAAACTCGAGAGTGGTTGTTTCGCGCATAGTGTCCGCCTTTTCGTCGCATCGTTGCAGACATTATGCAACGAAAACAATTTTCGTTTCAAGTGATTGCAACGAAAACAGGCAATTTGTGCCTATCGTCGCAGGGCGCGGGGCGTTTCGATGTCGTGATAAAAGGCGCCAGTCTTCCTCCTATAATCCGAAATGTCGTAAGAAACTGGGAGTTTATTGCGACATTTTCAAAAGAGTTACGCGCCACCTGCCTGAGTAACTTATCAGTTTTATGTCTAGCGCATTCAGTTAGCGCTTAGCTCGCAAGTCCGTTTTCCTTTCTGCAAGCCTCCATGCACTCGAGAACGATGGCTGCACCTTCACGAACCCAATCGCTGGCGTCAGCTGAATACGTGAGAGAGGTGGGCATGCCGAAGGGCTTTCCGTCGAGCTCTTCGAAGAGCACCACGTCGGCGCGGTCGGCGAACCAGTGGCGGTTTTCGGACAGCCCGCAAATATGCAGCCCATCGCCGTAGGTGGCGAAGGCCAGACCGCTCATGCCGTTGATAGGCTGCAGGCTGAAGTGCAGATCCAGATTGTCACCCAGCATGCGCTCGTAAAGATAGCGGATGCGGTCGTAATTGTGGGCATCGTTGATGATGATGGACGCGCCACTAAGGTCGTTGCGCGAAAGAGCGGGCCTGCTTGCCAAAGGGTTCGACGCCATCATGCTGATACTCATGCGGAAGGCCAAGCATGTTCTCGTTACCAGGTCGAGGGCGCTCGCTTCCTTTACGAGCGAGGCGAAAGGCGTGTAGTCGTAATCGAGCACGATGTCGGCCGTGCCATTGACGATGGGCTGGAAGATGGGATCCCGGTAATCGTGCTCGACGAAAGCAAAGGGCACGGATAGGCGCTCTTTGAGCTTGGCTGCGAACGAGGGCGTTGGATATTGAACAGCGATGCGAAGAGTGGCGTCGGGATCGCCCATCTCTCGGCACCGTGCCAGCGCCTCGTCGAGTCCGTCCAGCAGCGTTCGGGCGCCGTCGAGGAAAACGGCCCCTTTGTCGGTGAGTCGGTTGCCCGCTTTCCGATCGATGAGCGAAAAGCCCACGTCGCTTTCGAGCGCAGCAATATGGGTGCTTAGCGTTGATTGGGCGATGAACAACTCTTTGGCGGCTTCGGTGAAGCTTAAGTGGCGAGAGAAGACGACGAACTCTCGCAAGTACTCGGTTCTCATAGCGGACCTCCTCCCTTGCTTTTTGCATTATCGCATGTTGCGCAAAGCAGGAGCACGACGTCCGAGACGACGATATCGGATTTCACGAACAGCCATCATGAAACGTGATAGAGAATCGCGCATTTGCATTTAGCTATCGGCCTGGCGCCAGCGCACTATGGGGTCGTGCCGAAGGGCGACTAATGTAAGGAAAGGGGAAACATGAATTTGAACGAAGGTCTCAATCGCCGTAGCTTTCTGAAGGGCGCGGCCCTCATGGGTGGTGCCGCCGCTTTTGCCGGCATGGTTGGCTGCGCGCCCCAAACGTCCGCTTCTCAGGAACTGAGCTCCACGAGCGATTCGGCGTGGGACAAAGAAGTGGACGTTGTGATCGCCGGCGCCGGCGGCGGTGGCCTGGCTGCGGCCGTTGAGGCCTCTGCGGCGGGCAAGGAAGTTGTCGTGTGCGAAGTGATGAGCAGCGCCACCATGTCCAATTCAGCCCTGTGCGCCGGTATGATTCAGGGTGCTTGCACGAAGCTGCAGAAAGAGGCCGGCATCGATGATTCGGTCGAGGAGTTCGACAAGTATCTGACGGCCGTGGCCGAGGGCTTCGAGAACCCCGAGCTGCGCCGCCTGTATGCCGAGAAATCCGGCGAGACTATCGACTGGTTGGCCGAGCAGGGTGCGGCCCTTTCCACCGATCGCCTGTCGACCCAGGGAACCATGGTCGACTACTACACTGACGTGACGCCGGCTGTGGCGCGTATGCATCAGAACGCCGACGGCATCGGCGCCGGCTTCACCGAGCCGCTGCGCAAGAAGGCCGAGGAGCAGGGTGCGGAATTCATGTTCGATACCCAGGTCACGCGTTTGCTGACCAACGCTGACGGCGAGGTGGAGGGCGTTATCGTCGCAGATGGCGGCAAGGAGCAGCGCATCAAGGCGCGTCTGGGCGTCATCCTGAACACGGGCGGTTTCTCCCGCAACGCCGACATGGTGCGTAGCTTCATGTCGCCGGCCATGCCGGGCATGTTTAACGACCGCCCCGTCATGGGCTCCTATGGCTCGCCGTGGCAGCAGGGCGACGGCATTATGATGGCCTGCGCGCTCGGTGCCAAGCTGGTGAATCCTTGGTGCGCCTACAATGTGGCCCCTGGTCTGGAGCGCAAGGTTGAGGATAATTCCGCAGGCTACATTTCCATGCCGGGTATATTTGTTTCTACTGACGGCCAGCGCCACGTTCTGGAGAGCGGTCGTCCCACCGAGAACGTGGTGGGCGATGTTTGGAAGCAGCCGAACGGTTATGTGTGGAACATCTGGGATCAGGGTCTCGCGGACGCGACGGCTGATTTCGGCGGCCCTGTCATGTACTGCAGCGATGGATTCGAGGAAGAGCTTTCCGGCGGCTATATCGTCAAGGCCGACACTGTGGAAGAGTTAGCGGCGGCTCTTGATTTGGATGCGGACACGCTTAAGAAGACTATCGACGACTTCAATGAAGGTGCGGCCGCCGGTGCCGATGCCTTGGGTCGCCAGGGCGCAATGCCCCTGATGCAGCCGCCTTTCTTCGCAGGTCGCGTCATCGCCGTTTCGCCCGATACAGCTGGCGGTGTTGACGTGAACACTAACACCCAGGTGCTCAACGTGTTCGGCGAGGTTATCCCGCGCTTGTACGCGGTGGGCAACATGGTCGGTGGCTTCAAGGGCAAGGTGAACGCCGGCTGCGGCCAGGCGCTCGGCTGGACCTACACCTCCGGTCGCATCGCCGGCCAGCACGTAGTCACGCTGGAACCGCTTGCATAACTACTTCGATGCCGCCCACCAAGTTCCCCCTCCCGCTTGGTGGCGCGGCGCAATGCGAATGGGGCTGGAGATGGCATTCGCTAGCCCCATCATATCGATAGTACGAATTGACCAAGTTCGAACAAGAGTTTTTAGGGAGCAGGAGCATGGGAAGCTTGGGACAAAGGTTCCAGCAAATAACTACGAAAGGGGTTAACAAAATGGATCGTCGCAATTTCTTGGCAGGGGCTGCAGTTGCCGCAGGAGCAGCAGCATTGACTGGAATGACGGGCTGTGCCACGAACAATGATCTTCCGTCTACCGGTGACGTGGATTTGAAGGCATTGGCAAAGGAGATTGACCGCTTGGCGTCCATCGAAGAAATTCGAGCTCAGCTTTTCAACTATATTCAAGCTGTCGATCGCATCGACTACGAGCTGGGTTACAGCGTCTTCGCTGAAGACAGCTTGCTTGACTACGGTTCGTATTACTATGATATTTTCCCCAACATGACGGGTCGTCAGTTCATCGATAGCTGCTTGGGCGATCATCTTAACGGTTGCAAGTGGACTCATCACATGTACTCTGCCATGCGAATCGATGTGAACGTCGACAATGGGACGGCTGGTTCCAGCACCTATGGGCACATCAATCAAATTTTTTCGCCCGATGGCAAAGCACAGGCAACTGCCGTAAAAGACGCAAACCCAAATCCTGGTGATGTCTTGGCTCACCAACGAGTACGTTACAACGATCTTTGGGAGAGGCGCGATGGGAAGTGGGTCATCGTTAAGCGTACGGTGTCCTACGATATCCCCTATAACGAGACCATTGAAGCCAAGGCGGGCGTGAACGCGGAGAATTCCTATCGCGGAGATGAGTACAAAAAGGATCCGTCCTACGAAGCGTTTGCTTACGGTGCTTAAATAGTTTTAACACTCATATGGTCTGGGATGTTAAGCTTTAACGAGCCGGCATCAATGGAAGGTCCGTCCTTGTGCGGGCCTTCCATCGTATTGGCTGGTGGCTAAAAGCCACTCGTTTCTGAATGAGCGCTCGAGGTGTCACGACGCGAGGAGGGGCTGTGGACATTCAGCAGATCAAGTACTTTTCTCGGGTTTATGAGATGCGCAGTTTCACGCAGGCGGCCGACTCGCTGTTCATTTCGCGGCAGGCATTGCGCAAGTCGGTGGCGCGGTTGGCACAGGAGATGGGGGAGCCGCTGTTCGAGAACCGGGGTAACGTGCTCTTCCCCACGTCGGCGGCCGATCTGCTGTTCAGCGCCTCGCGTCCGGTGTTGAGTGCGTTCGCGCAAATGGAGGCCGAGTTGAACCTCGGCAAGCTAAAGAGCCAAGGGATCGTGCGTTTTGGGCAATCGGTGGAGGCAAGCGACGTTATGACCTCGGGCGAGATGAGACAGGTCATCGACTTTTCCTCGACAAGCGAGCTCGTGACTAAGGGAATGCGCTTCACCGAAGCAAACTGCGTGGAGCTGCGCCAACAAATCCTTGAGGGCGATCTTGATTATGCGAGTCTTATCGCCACCGTGGTGAACGAGTCCCTCTTTGATTACGACACGGCCATTGGGGGACGCATCCACATCGCCGTCCGTACTGATGATCCCCTTGCTGAGAAAAGCTTCATACGCCTCGAGGATTTGGAAGGACGTCCCTTCACCTCTCAAGGAGCTGGATTCGATGTGCACGATCGCCTGGTGGAGGCGACCGAAGAGCGCGGTGTCAAGCTTAACATTGTGTGCACGCGTTCGGGTTTGCACAATCGGCTCGAAATGGTGCAAACCGGGGTGACGCTCACCTATGCCTACCGCGATCTGAGGTTTCCCCGCGTTGCACCAGACGTGGTGTGCATTCCCCTTGAAGAGTCTCCCATGAAATGGTTCTACTGCACCATTGCGAAGAAGGGGCTTGGCGATCCCTATTTGCTGCGGTTTTTCAGCGGCAAAGAAGATTTCGTCCTCTGGAAGGACTGACGGCGGTTCGTCTCCATATCTAAGCGAGCTCCTTCGTAAACCAAAAGCTCCCGGCGAACAACTTAAAGATTCTCCCCTCAAGCCTCGCGCGATTTCAGAATGAGGCCAGAAGATGCCCGTCAATAACGCGACGGGTACACGAGACGAGGAAAGGGGACATCTTGGAGTCTGTTCAGAACACGACGGGAGCTCTAACGCGAAGAGGGTTCCTCAAGACCACGGCCGCGGCCGCGCTCGTTGCGGGCGGCGTTTCGGCTGCGGGGTTCGCGGCCCTTACGCCCAAGACGGCTTCGGCCCAAAGCGACGAGAAGATCTGCACGACCTACTGCAACGCCTGCATGGGTTGTCCGCTGGAGGCCGTGGTGCGCGACGGCAACGTGGTGCTCACGCGCGCCAAGGAGATCGAGGGCGCGCCCATCGACCAGAAGCGCATGTGCGCCCGCGGCGCCTCCATCCCCACGCTCATCGTGCAGGAGAAGCGCATCCAGTACCCCATGAAGCGCGCCGAGGGCACCGAGCGTGGCGCCGGTCAGTGGGAGCGCATCAGCTGGGACGAGGCCATCGACACCATCTGTACGAAGATCAAGGAGTACCAGGCAGAATTTGGCTCGGGCAGCGTGTGCTCCTTCACCTACGGCACTACCGAGCCTCGCAACATGTACAATCTCAACCGTTTGGAGAACGTGGCCCAGTTCTCGCACCAGAACCGCACCACCGACTTCGCGCTCACGCAGGGTACCATGTACACGGCGGGCGGCTTCTACTATCAGGGCGGCGTCGACATGGATCTCGTCTCCCAAATGAGCACCTTTGTCGTGTGGGGCCATAACCCCATCGTGTCCTGGCCTAACGCCTGGCACTACATCGCCGACGCGATTGAGAATAACGATTGCAAGCTCATCGTCGTCGACCCCAACAAGAACACCATCGGACAGAAGGCCGACTTGTTCGTGTCGCTGCAGCCCGGCACCGATGCCGCGCTCGCTCTCGGTTTGGCGAAGATCATCGAGGAAGAGGGCAAGACGGATGATGCCTTCATGCAGCAGAAGTCCTGCGCCCCGTTCCTCGTGAAGGAGTCCGACGGCCGCTTCCTGCGCAAGAGCGACTTGGAAGAGGGCGTGGCGGCCGATGCCGACGACTTTGCCGTGTGGGACGAGGCCACGAATGCCATGGGCTACGCCTCCACGGCGCAGAACCCCGTGCTGCGCAAGAAGGGCATCGAGGTCGCCGGCCAGCGCTGCAATACGGCCTACAGTCTGCTCATCGACCGCATCAGCGAGTATCCCATCGAGATGGTGTCCGAGGCGACCACCGTTCCCGAGGAAACCATTCGCACCTTCGCCGACCTACTTTGCCGTCCTGGCATGGCCGACATCTTCCAAGGCTATGGCATCGACCATTACGGGCACGGTTTCAATACCATTGCGGCAGTGAGTGTTTTGCGTATTATGCGCGGTATGGTGCCTGAGCCCCGTATGAGTTACCCGCTTAATTCCAGCGGCTTCGATGAGACGGAAACCGAGCATCCCGCTATCGTCCAGTCGCTGGGTACCTTTATGTTCAACGACCTGCTCGACACGGGAAAATACACATTCCCGGGCGTGACCGCGCACATGGGCGAGCAGGCGATGGAGCTTCCCGATGTCACGGTAGAGCAACCGCTCAAGATGCTCATCTCTTTCGGTGCGAACATCGTGAACTCAGCTCCCGACCGTAACAAGACCATCGAGGCGTACAAGAAGTTCGATTTCCTTGTGACTGCCAACATCGAGTGGTGCGATACGGCCGACATTTCCGATATCGTGCTGCCGGCGGCCACCATTCAGGAAGTGGGCGGCCCCATTGGCATGAACGGCTGTCTGGTTTGGGCCGATAAGGCCGTCGAGCCGAAGTTCGAGGCCAAGTCCGACTACGACATGGCGAACCTCATCGGCCGTGGGCTCGGCTTGGACGAGTGGTTCCAAGAGGAGTTCGACGAGGGCATGAAGCACGTGGTGAACACGGCCATGAGCGCCGCCATGGGCATCGATGCCGACAAGCTGAAGGAAGCCGGCGTGATGTACGTGGGCGCCGTTCCCATGCCGGCCTACATGACCATGACGGGCAAGCTGCAGTTCTATCAGGAGAACCCTGGCCCCATCGAGAACTACGGCCAGCCCATGGATCCCGCGAGCATCGCGCTGCCCCATTGGGAGCCGCCCATGGAGGCGTGGCCCGTCACAGCCGGTGGCTTCGATGCCAACCCCCTGGCCGAGAAGTACCCGCTCATCGTGACCGCCGGCACCCGTCGCTTCCGCGTGCACTCCTACTACGGCCAGAACCCGCTGCTGCGCGAGATGGAGATCAACGAGCCCTGTGTGCGCATCAATCCCGTGGATGCCGAGGCCCGCGGCATCGAGGACGGCAGCTACGTGCGCCTGTTCAACGACCGCGGCCATGCGGTGGCCAAGGCCACCTTCAGCGCCGGTATTCGCCCGGGCTGTCTGGATATCGACCGCGGCTGGCAGCGCTCCCAGTACCTAAGCGGCTGCAATAACGACCTGACGAGCAAGCAGATTGTGGACTGGACCTGCCCCACCTACGCCTACCACGATTGCCTCGTGGAAATTGAGCCGTGGGACGGCGTGGTGGCGGAGTCTCAGGAATAAGAGGAGGAGGAACCCATGAGATACGGAATGGTCATCGATCTTAAGCGCTGCTCTGGCTGCAAGACCTGCTCGGTCGTGTGCAAAGTGGCCAACAACATCCCCAACGACATTATCTGGAACCGCGTGCTCACCGAGGGCGGCAACGCGCCTGACACGGCTGGTGGCACCTGGGACAATCCCGAGATGCAGCACTGGCCCGTGGCCTGCCAGCACTGCGAGAACCCTGCCTGTACCAAGGTGTGCCCGGTGGGCGCCACGTGGAAGGACGAGCAGACGGGCATTGTGCGCCAGGACTACGACAAGTGCATCGGCTGCCGCATGTGCCTGGCCGCCTGCCCCTACACGGGTGTCCGCTCGTTCAACTGGGAGGAGCCGGCCTACTACGCCGACTTCGCCCTGGGCGACGCCGATGCTGCCAAGCACGAGAAGCACACGGTGGAGAAGTGTATCTTCTGCACCCAGCGCGTGGCCCGCGGCGAGCAGCCGGCCTGCGTGGCCGACTGCATCGGCCGCGCCCGCCACTTCGGCGACCTGGACGACCCGAACTCCGAAGTGTCCAAGCTTTTGGCCAGTCGTGAGTACACGCAGCTGCACGCCGAATTCGGCACCAAGCCCTCTGTCTATTATCTCGTCTAGGAAGGGAGATACGCTATGAACGATGCGAAAGGAAGCGCCGCGTCTCATCGCGGACTGACCGTGGGGATCATCGCTTGCGCGGTGGTGGCTGTCATCGGCGTTGCCCTGTGGATGGTGCAGCTGTCCGGTGGCATGATTCAGACCGGCATGCGCAACCTCGATTCCTGGGGCTTCTACATCACCCTGTTCATGTTCTTCGTGGGCCTGTCCGCCGGCGGCCTCATCATCAGCTCCATCCCCAACGCCTTCGGTATGAAGGGCTTCGGGGACATCTCGCGGGTGGCCATTTGGACGAGCATCTGCTGTACCTGCGTGGCCATCGGCTTTGTGGTGGTTGACTTGGGCGGTCCCTTGCGCCTGTGGGAGCTGTTCGTCTATTCCAACCTCTCATCGCCGCTCATGTGGGACATCATCGTGCTTTCCACCTATCTCATTCTCTCCATCGTGTATCTGTGGGCCTACCGGCGCGAGGATGCGGGGAAGATGTCGCACACCGCCATCCGCGTCATCTCCATCATTGCTCTGGTGGTGGCGGTGGGTGTGCACACGGTGACGGCTTGGATCTTCTCGCTGTCGGCGGCCCACGAGTTCTGGCACACCGCCCTGATGGGCCCGTGGTTCGTGGCCTCAGCGCTGGATTGCGGCACGGCGCTCGTGCTCATCGTGGTCATCGCCCTGCAGAAGGCCGGGCGTCTTACCATCGAACGCTCCTCCATGGTGAACCTGGCGAAGATGCTCGCGGTGTTCACCTGCGTCGATCTGTACTTCTTCGCCTGCGATCTGCTGACGAGCGGTTTCCCCGGCGGCGAGGGCGCCAATGTGGTGGCGATGCTGGTCACCGGCCCCTTGGCGCCGTTCTTCTGGACGCAGATCGCCTGCATGGTGCTGGCCTGCGTCATCCTGTTCGTGCCGCGCCTGCGCACCAAGGGCGGCGTGGTTCTCGCCTCGGCGCTCGTGATCGCCGGTGTGTTCTGCAAGCGCTGCGAGATCTTGGTGGGCGGTTTCCAGATTCCCAACATCGAGTTCGCCGACGTGGCCAACCATATGACCATCACGAACTGGGAGTCCGGCATGTCGCTGTTCGGCTATCAGGGCCTCGTGTACTGGCCGACCCCCTTGGAGTTCGGCGTAGCCCTGGGCGTGGTGGCTCTCGGTGGCTTCCTGCTGCTACTGGGTCTGAAGTACCTCCCGCTCCATCTCACGGAGAAGACCGCTTAGCGGCTTTATCGCCGAGAGTGGAGACCTCCCTTCGAAGAGCCGCAGGCCCGCGCTTGCGGCTCTTTTCGCCTTGGAAAGGATGAGCGGTGAAAGCGAATTCGAGCGAAGTGAACAGTTTGAAGCGGAGAAAGACACGGCGTAAGCGGCTTATGGCTGTCGCCATCGTTGGCGCCGTTTTCGCCGGCGTGGCAGGGGTGGGGTTTGCTCTTGCGCCGGATTCGGGTGTGCATCCTCTGACGGCGGAGGCTGTTTGTCCGGTAGCCGGATGCGCAAGTGTCATGTGCCACGGGTACGACGCTGTTCCCGAACCCGATGGTCACAGCGAGATGCGTTGTCCCGAGGCTGGTTGCGCGTCGGTCGAGTGCCACGGCTGGGATACTCTCACTGGCCGTTACCACCAGGCCTCCGATATGTCCTTGAACCTGTGGATTCTCATGCCCGTGACGCTGGTGCTCGGCCTTTGGTTGGCCGTACACGGCTTGTCGAAGGGAGAGCGCGATGCGAGCGCCTAGAATCGCTTTCGATATCATGTTGCTTGCCTTCTATCTGGTGACCGCAAATCCGGCGACGACGGGGATGCCCTTGCACGAATATCTCGGCGTGGGCGTCTTTGTGCTTATGGTTGCTCATGTTGTGATGAGCGGTGAGGGTCTAGGCGGTCGTGGCCGTTGGACGCAGCGCGTGCTCAACGGCGTGCTGCTGGTTGCACTCGCTTTCTGCGTCGTGTCGGGGATCATGGTGTCGGGGGCGCTGCTTCCCTCCTTGGGCCTTTATGCGACTGGCTACTATTTTTGGGATCCCGTGCACGCCCTTTCCGCCAAAGTACTACTAGCCGCCCTGCTCGTTCATATTGTTCTGCGTATACCGGTGGTTATGTCGGTGTTTCGCCGTCATTCCTCCAATTCTTTCGCTAGATAGCGGCCGGTGAGGCTTTCCGGGTTGGCGGCTACTTGGGCCGGGGTGCCCTCGGCCACGATGCGACCGCCGGTCTCGCCGCCGCCGGGGCCCATGTCGATGACGTAGTCGGCGTTGGCGATCATGTCCAGGTCGTGCTCGATGACCACGACGGTGGCGCCGTGCTCGATGAGGTTCTGCAGCACGTCGATGAGGGTTTCCACGTCCAGCGGGTGCAGCCCGATGGTGGGCTCGTCGAAGATGAAGAGGGTGTCGTCCTGGTTGCGGCGCATCTCGCTGGCCAGCTTCAGGCGCTGGGCCTCGCCGCCGGAAAGTGCCGGTGTGGCCTCGCCCAGAGTGAGATAGCCCAGGCCCAAATCGTGGAGGATCTGCAACTTGTCCCGCACCTTCTTCAGATGGGCGAGCGCGGAAAGCGCCTGGTCAACGGTCAGCGTGAGCACCTCCGGCAGCGACAGCGTGTGCACGCTTTCGAAATCGTCGGCATGGTTGTGCTCCGCTGCTGAGCCTCCGTAGGGGGTGGGCTCATGGGTCGCGTTGCGTTCCATTTCGGCGTCGGCGGACAGTTCGACGCCGCCTTCGATGGCCATTTGGATGGCGTAGGCCTCCCGCCCGTAGCGGCTGCCGCGGCAGTCGGGGCAGGGGATGTCCACGTCGGGGAGGAACTGCACGTCCAGGGAAATTTGTCCCGTGCCGTCGCAGGTGGGGCAGCGCAAGGATCCGGTGTTGTAGGAGAACGCGCCCGCCCTCAGCCCCTGCTCCTTGGCGTCCGGCAGAGTGGCGAAGGCACGGCGCAGATCGTCCAGCACGCCGGAGTAGGTGCCCACGGTGGAGCGTACGTTCACGCCGATGGGCGTGGCATCCACCAGATCGACCCGCGCGATGCCCGGAGCGTCCACGGACAGCACATGCCCCGGCAGCGGCGTGCCGGCCAGCGATGCCTTCAGCCCCGCGACCAGGCTTTCTAGCACGAGCGTTGTCTTTCCGGAGCCCGACACGCCCGTCACGCAGGTCAGACGCCCTTTCGGAATGCGCGCCTCCAGCGGATGCACGGTGTGGATGGTGTCGGTCTCCAGCGTGATGGCTCCTTCGTCGAAGAGATGTTCGGGTGCGACAGGCGTGCGCACCCGCACCTTCGCCGTGCCTGCCAGAAACGGCCCGATGCGGCTGGCCGGGTTCGCCTCCACCTCGGCCACCGACCCTTGGGCGATGACGCGGCCGCCGTCGGCGCCCGAGCCGGGTCCGATCTCGATGAGGTGGTTCGCGTGGCGCAGCACGGCCACATCGTGATCCACCATCACGACGGAGTTGCCGTCGGACAGAAGGTCGTCCATGACGCCCAGCAGCCCCTCGATGTTCGCCGGATGCAGCCCGATGGAGGGCTCGTCCAGTACGTAGAGGATGCCGGTGGTGCGGCTGCGCACGGCGCGCGTGAGGGCCACGCGCTGGCGCTCGCCGTTCGAAAGCGTCTCGCTGGCACGGTCGAGGGTGAGGTACCCCAGCCCCAGCTGCTCCAGCCTCTGGATTGGCTCGGTCATCTCGCTCGTGATGGAATCGCACATCGGGCGCATCTCTGGCGGAAGCCACGGGGCCACGCCAGGCAGCCAATCGCGCAGCTCGTCCAGCGACAAGGCCGTCACCTGAGCGAGGTTGCGCCCGTCGATGGTGGACGATCGCGCCTTCTCGGAGAGCCGCGTGCCGTGGCAGTCGGGGCACACCGACTCGCAGAGGAACTTTGCCACGCGCGCCATGCCCTTCTCGTCCTTCGCCTTCGCCAGCGCGTTTCTCACGGTGTTCACGGCGCTGTAGTAGGTGAAGTCCAGCTCGGTGGCATGGTCTTTGTTCTTGGGGACGTACAGGATGTGGCGCTTCTCCATGGGGCCGTGCAGCACGATGTCCTTCTCGGCATCGGTGAGGTCGCGGTAGGGCACGTCGGTGCGCACGCCCATCTCGCGGGCCACCTGCGGCATGAGCGACCACATGAGGTTGCGCCACGGCGCCACTGCGCCCTCTTCTAAAGTAAGGTTGGGGTCGGCGATGAGCGTGGACTCGTCGATGTCGCGTACGACACCGGTGCCGCCGCAGGTGGGGCAGGCGCCACCGCTGTTGAAGGCGAGGTCCTCGGCGGAGGGGCCGTAGAATTCCACGCCGCAGGTGGAGCAGGTAATGGGCAGCTCGGCGGCCACGTTCAGGGTCGTCGCGTTCACGTGCCCGTTGGGACACACATGGCAGCCGAGGCGCGAGAACATGAGGCGCAGGTAGTTCAAAAGCTCCGTGGACGTGCCGAAGGTGGAGTGCACGCCGGGGATGCCGGGCCGCTGGCGCAGGGCGAGGGCCGCCGGAACGTGCAGCACCTCGTCCACGGTGGCGCGGCCGGCCTGGGAGATGCGTCGGCGGGTGTAGGTGGAAAGCGCCTCCAAGTAGCGGCGACTGCCCTCGGCGTACAGAACGCCCAGCGCGAGCGAGCTTTTGCCCGATCCGGATACGCCCGCGATGCCCACGAGCTGCCGCAGCGGCACATCCAGCGAGAGGTTCTTCAAGTTGTGCACCCGCGCCCCGCGCACCTCAATGGCGGTAGGCTCGGTGAAGGCAAGAGGCGTGGCGGTTTCGATGTGTTCCATGGAGGCTCGATTCTCGCGCGATATGCAAAGCGCCCCGCGGCGGGGCGGGGCGCTTTCGAATTCTGGAGCCAACGAGCGGATTCGAACCGCTGACCTACGCATTACGAGAGGCAAAAGACCAGATCAGATAGGGTTTCTCGTATCCATCTGCGCTCGCACAGCGCCCTATCGTGGTCGTTTAGGGTCATTCGCGTTCTTTCGTGTTCGTGCGCGTTGGCACACGATTGGCACACGCCCGGAGGCTCCAGAACTTGAAAGCTGAAGGGATGATACCAGATGATGGACAGGGAAGACGAGCTTACTTTACAGATGGAAAAGGCCGCAAGCTCTATGGCTGTGGTGGAGGCAGTGCTCAGGGGTATTGCCGACTGCTGCGAAACTTCCGGCAATGGCGCCCAGGGCGGCAGGGGTACTAGTGATGAGCTGTTCGGGTGCGCGTATGTGCTCGAAGGAGTACGGGACAACCTGCGGGCCGCGATGCTCGGGAAAGGAGAGTAGCCATGGCGACGATGCGCGAGAACGATTTGGAGAACATGGCCATTGCCGCCCGGTGCGTCGTGGCCTCTACCGCCGTGGCGCTGGCCGACCTCGCGGAGGTTCGGGCGCTCCAGGACGTGCAGAGCCACGTTGGCGGCATGATGGCCGACGAGGTGCTGTGGGGCTGCATCGAGAACCTTAGGGGGCTGAATGCGAGGCTTCTTGCTGAATCCGAGAAAGGGGGCGAATAGCCTATGGTTGCGACTAAGGAAGGACTCTACACCTGCGAGGATTTCGCCGACGATCTCCTAGCTGAGCTGTAGGGCGCCACCTACCCAGAACCTCACCATAGCGAAGGCCCGCCAGATCGGCGGGCCTTCCTGCATTACGCGGCGCCTTTTTCATGGGCTTGACATAGTTGCTCCATCTCCCGCACCTTGCGTGCCGCGCGCTCCTTGCGCTTCTGGGCCGATTTGCGGGCCCGGTATTCCTTTCCCGCCTCCCAGTCGCTCAGGTCGGCCAAATAGGCCGTAGCGGCTGCGACGGCCTCCCTCGGGGGCATTCCCGACGTGTCCGGGGCGAGCGGCGGGGCGTCCCGCACCCTGCCGCCCCGCTTGGACTCGAACCTCGCGTAAGTCTCGCGCTGCTCCAGGGGAAGGCGCTCCATGAGCGCGGCGGTCTTCGCCTCGATGCGCTGGAGGTAGTGGCGCGAGCGGCACTTGTCGCAGCGGCCCGACTTGTCCACCCTCCGCGCCCAGCTCGCGCACTCGTCGCACCAGAAGAGCGGCGTCCCCACGTACACGAACGGCACCCCCAGGCGGGCGCACTCCCCGGCCACGTCCCGCGCGTCGCGGCGAAGGTGGCGGGCGAGGTCGGAGAGCGGCACCGTCCCGGCGTAGTCCCTCACGAACAGCGTTTCATCGAGCGTCCAATCTCTGAACATGGCGCGTACCTCCATCTGTGATAGCATTCCGGCTGCGCAGCGGGAGCCGCCCGAAGGGGGCGGCTCCTTTGGTGTCCGGGGAGGGGCCACCTTGGCGAAACCTTAGCGAAGTGCGGGGGCGAACCTTGCCAAAACCTTGTCTGCCCGGAGGGGCGGGCCTGGGCAAAACCTGGGCAAGGCAAAGAGGGCGAGCCTTGGGCAAACCTTGGGTGGTTCCCTCGGCTTACTTTGCGCCGTACCGCTCTATGGCGCCCTCGGCCTCCTCCATGGTCTTAGACCAGCCGCCGCCGGGGATGAAGCCGAACTCGGGTTCGCCGCTCACTTGGCCGTCCTGCTGAACGGTGCGGTAGTTTATGACGCGCTGCTGGCGCGTCTCCTCCCACTTGTCGATGCTGGCCAGCAGGTCGGGGAGGGCCGGGGGAGCCGTGACCTTCGCGGAGATGATGCCCTCGCGCTTGGCCAGCTCCGCCACGTTCGCCTCCGCTGCCGCGTTCCCGGCGACGGCGACGGCGGCGGTCACTATGTCCGACTCGGTGAGGGTCGAGCGCAGGGAGAGCGTCTGGAGGTAGGCGAGCTGGCCCTGGGAGGGGGCGGCTGCCAGCGCCTTCTCCACGTCGCGCCGGAGGTCGGCGAACAGCGGCGCCTCCTTCGCCAGGCACCGCTCCTTCGCCGCCGTCGATGCGGCGATGTACTCAGATGTGGCCTCGTGGTCGCGCTTTGCCTTGAGGTCGGGGAGGAACTGGCGGTTGTCCTCCAGCTTCCCCAGGTACGCGCTGTAGAGGGCATCGACAGTGCCCTTCATCTCGTTCTCAACGGCTTCCAGGCTGTTCTGGTAAGTGCCCATTCGGGCTCCTTTCTCTCGTGGTGGCTTCCTCGCCGCCTACTCACTAGCAAGGTTGACTCGGTGGTATCGGTTCCCTCCCCTTCACTGCAGGGCTTCGGAACTCTGGTTAATGCCCTCTGGTTTATTCTGGTTAGGGAAAGAGTTCCCAGGAAAATTGAACAAAGTGTGGGGGCAAAAGTGGCAAAGTGTGGGGGCATTTCGCAAAACTGTGGGGGTATTTGCCCCCACGCTTCCTATAGGAACTGTGAGGGCACGCCTACGGCGGCGGGTCGGGCTCCTCGGGCGGTAGCGGCATGACGGCGTAGACGCTCGCGTGGCCCTTCTCGCCCTTGGCTGCAAGCTCCAGAAGACCGATTTCCTGAAGTTGTCGGATGGCTCTCGATGCGCGTTGGTCGTGGCCTCCGAGGACGGAAGCGGCCCAGTCGCGCGAGAACTGCACAACCTGAACATCTGAGGCGGTGAGGTCGAACCGTCCAGAGGCCACGAGGTAGTCATGAAGCGCCGTCAGCTCCTTACCGTGGAGGCTGTCGCCACCCTTGACGATGCCCACGACCTCGGGCCACAGGTGGGGCCACGTGGCGTTCCTCCGCCCGTTCATAGCGGCCATTATCGCTATGCGCTCGGTGTCGGGGCGTATCATCCCGTACGGCGGTCTCGGCGGCATCGGCTAGCCCTCGATCTCGTCCACCATCGAGCGGCGCAGCCTCATGTATGGGCGCACCTCGGGGTGGTCGTCAGCGATGCGGCGGGCGAGCGCCGGGGCTATCACGTTGTTGATTCGGGTGCCCCGCCCCCGGCGGTCGGTGAAGTCCTTGCTCCGGGCCTCCTCCAGAAGGAGGCGCACCGAGAAGCGGCGCTCGGCCCCCGCCTCCTCAAGGGCGCGGCGCTCGATGTAGCATAGGGCGTCGGGGTTGGCGTCCATCCAGTCGGCGCACTTGGCCGCAAGATCGGCCCCGCGTGCCGCGCGGTACTCGCCCTGCATCGCCGTTGCCATGGCCAAGTCGCGCTCGATCTCGGCGCGGGTGCGCCGTGCATGTGCCCGTGCATCTGCTGGCGCATATGCTGCTGCAAATGCTGTCGGTGTCCCTGGTTGGGCTTCGGTTGCGCTTCGGTTGGCGTTCGGCTGGCCTCCGGCTGTGCTACTATGGCAATGCCCGATCTGGGCGGGGCTGGCCGCTGTGCTCGCCAAAGTGTCGCGGTCGGCCCCTTCTCTACCTTTCACGCTTGCCCCTCTCCACGAACTCGGCGAAGTCGGCCTTCGCCACGTACCAGAACGCCCCGATCTTGAAGGCGTTGGGAATCTCGCCCGACCTCATCAGCTTGCGCACCGTCTTCGCGCTCTGGCGGATGATCTCGGCCATATCGTCAGGTGTCAGAAGGTCGGGGTAGCCCTCGAACATCGCCGCCGTTTGCGGGGCGCTGGGCGCCTCCACGATCTTGCAGCCCGGCGGCAGCTGCACTACCGGGGCGCTCATGCGGCTTCCACCTCTTCGAACAGCTCCATAGGGTCGCCTTCCCAGCCCAGGGCGTCGGCGATGTTCTGGGCCTGGGAGCGGTACATAAGCGCCTGCTTTTCTGCACGCGATATCGTGCTGGCGTCAACGCCGCTTTCTCGGCTGAGCGCCCGCTGGGAAAGCCCCTTTTCCTTTCGTAGCATGGTCAATCGTTGCATTTTGCTTCCTCCAATCATTAGGGGTTGACCTCCTATGATTGATAATGGTAATGTACGTGTACACTCAAAATCAACCTAAATAAGTAAAATTTACTTGAAAGGAGTGCTAGGATGAGTTCCACCCTGTTTAACTGGTCTTTGTACGGGGCAATGGTTCACCACTTGCGCAAGCGCAAGGGCATTAAAAACATCGCGGATTTTTCTCGGACGATTTACCGCTTTACTCATTGCGAGGTCAACAAGGATGTTCTCGCGCGCATTGAGCAGGGGCGCCAAGTTCCAACAGCAACGCAGTTCATGGCAATAAACCTATTTCTTTTCGGGAAAATCTGGGCGGATGATTATCCGGAATTTTCCGCTTGCGTTGGCTCTTCCTGGCGATTCTATAACGAGGAAAAGCGAAAGGTGCTGCTTGACCCCTCTCGGTCTTCCTGGTGGCGCGGTTCCCCCGAAAGAGTATCCGACGATGGAAGAAAATTCGTTATTGATATAGATAGCCGAGTTTTCCCCTTGATTTACGACCTTGACCGATTCGTCCCGCTGGAACGTCCGGAGATCGTGAGGGCTTCCAATGAGTTCGGAGCTTATACCTGCGAGCTGTACGGCTGCGCTGATGACGGGCTTTTTGTGGGCCGCATTCTTGAAAGCGACGAATACGAAGAGGCCAAACCCGCCCATTAGGGCGTTTGGGATAGATGCGGGCGCAGAGCAGATAAAGGAGGTGAATCGATATGGCGAAAGGCGATGGCGGCCTTCAGGAACTCCGCCGCGGCGTTTGGCGCGTGTCGGTGTCGGCCGGGAACAACCCCGCGACGGGCAAGCGCCAGCGAGTTACGCGCGTCGTGCACGGCACGAAGGCGGAGGCTCGCAAAGTTCGCGACGATATACGACGGGGACTCGACAACGGTTTGAGGCCGGACGGCGGGAAGGTGCGCTTCCTGGAGTTCGTGGCCACGTTCAGCCAGGCGCGGCGCAACGCCGGGAGGGCATCGGAAGACCGCATAGCGAAGGACGAGAAGAGCCTGAAGCTGTGCGGCGAGCTTCTGGGCGACCCGCCGCTGTGCAAGGTGGACGCCAGGGCGATAGAGGCCCTCTACCCTGCCATACGCGAGCGGCGCGAGGCCCAGGGGTTCCGGTGCGGGAGCACCACCCTTCACGGTTACCACGTGCTGCTGAAGTCGTTCTTCCAGAAGGCCGTGGACTACGACCTCATAGGCCGCAACCCGTGCAACCGGATGGAGGCCCCGAAGGCCGACAAGCCGCAGCGGCGGGCGCTGTCCCTCGATGAGGTGCGGCGGCTGCTGGCGGCGGTCGATGCCGAGGAGAGGAAGGCGCTGGATGCCCTCGCGGCCAAGGAACGGCGCCAGGCGGCGTGGGGCGTCGCGGAGGATCGCGGCTATCTGCTGGGAATGCGCGAGGTGTGCCACGTGCTGGCCGTGAGGCTGGGCATCGCCACGGGCATGCGGCTCGGCGAGGTGCTGGGGCTCACGTGGGGCGCGGTCGATTTCGGCCACGGCCTGGTATCGGTGGTGCGGACGCTCAAGGCCGACGGCACGCTGAAGGAGCCGAAGACCGAGGCCGGGAGGCGCGTCGTGGCCGTCGATGCGGTCACTATGGCGCACCTCAAGGCGTGGAAGGCCCTCCAGGCCGAGGCGCTGGACACGCTGTGCATAGACGTGGGGGAGGCTTCCCCGGTGCTGTGCTCGGCGACGGGCGGCTTCCTCGGCACCGCGAACTTCGAGCGGTGGTGGAGGTCGTTCCGCACCGGCGCGGGCTTTCCCGATCTGCGATACCACGAATTGAGGCACACCCAGGCTACCCAGCTTCTCGCCCAGGGCGTGGACGTGAAGACGGTTCAGGCGAGGCTCGGCCACTCCGACGCTTCGCTGACGCTGAACTGGTACGCCCACGCGGTGCCGGAGAACGACCGCGCCGCCGCCGACAGGCTAGGCGAGCTGTTCCGCGAGGAACCCAAGCCGTGCCGCATCGTGGAGCTTAAAAGCGCCTAATCGGGCCTATTGGCACACGATTGGCACACACGGCAAGTTTTTGGACGTTGAAAAGAGAACAGGTCAGCAAGCTTTTCACCTGCTGACCTGCGGAAGTTCTGGAGCCAACGAGCGGATTCGAACCGCTGACCTACGCATTACGAGTGCGTTGCTCTACCAGCTGAGCCACGTTGGCGAGAGTGCTTCTTGCGAAGCGGCTGTTTAGTATAGCGAACTGGGCGATGCTGCGCAAGCATTTGGAGCTGCGAATTCCTCTTTCGCGCACAACGGTGAAGGTGAATTGTGCCGAATTGTGCCGAATTGTGCCGCCTTCGGGAGTGGCGGCCTTCAATGGCCCTTCGGCACTTCAACATTTCGGCTGAATCTGGAAAGGCCGTGGGTTGAGGCGGGGGAGGGCGCTCCAACGCTATACTGGTCGCCATCGAAAAAACGGGGAGTGTGGCTTGAAACTCGCGGTGTGGTAGCACAGTCAAGCCGCTTAGGGTGACCTTGAGCGCGGCCGCCTCCTCTTAAGAGCAACGAGGTGCATTCATGAGCTTGAGGTTTTCGCTTGCGAAGGCGGCCGGCGCCGTTTCAACCTGGGGGCTGCGTCATGTGGCGAGGCGGCCTGCGGCTAATCTGCCGGGGAAGATCGCGCTCGCCATTGATCCGTCGCTGCTCGACGAGCTGCGCGGCAAGTGCGCGCAAGGCTCGGTCATCACCGTGGGCACCAACGGGAAGACCTCGACGAACAACCTGCTTGCCGACGCCTTCGAAGCTGCCGGGTGCACTATCATCTGCAATCGCACAGGGGCGAATCTGGCTGCGGGCATCACCTCGGCGCTTCTGCAGCAGCCGGCTGCCCAGTGGGGCGTTTTCGAATGCGACGAGCTGTGGCTCGCCCACGTGCTGCCCCGCCTGCGCTCGAACTATGTGCTGCTGCTGAATCTGTTCCGCGACCAGCTCGACCGCTGCGGCGAAATCGACCGCATCCAAACGTCCATTGCGGGGGCGTTGGCCGCCTCGCCGGACACCGTGCTCGTGTACAATGCCGACGACCCGCTGTGCGCCCGCATTGCCGACGAGGTGCCCAACCGCACGGTCGCCTATGGCCTGGACGAGTCCATGGGCCTGGCCCAGAACACCGTGACCGACGCCCAGATGTGCCAGAAATGCGACGGCATGGTGCGCTACCATTACCGCCAGTACGGCCAGCTCGGCGACTACTTCTGCGACCAATGCGACTTCGCGCGCCCGACATTGGACTTCGCCGGCCGCGACATCGCCATCGGCCCCGCTGGCGTGACCATGGAGGTCTGCGGGCCTGCCGGCTGCGAATCGGTGCACACGCCGCAGCCGACGCCCTACGCCGCCTACAATCTCGTGGCCTCTTATGCCCTTTGCCGCGAGGCGGGCATTCCCACGGCCGATTTCCAGCGGGCCCAGGATGCTTTCAACCCGCGCAACGGGCGCCTGCAGCGTTACCGCCTCGGCGGTCGCGACGTGCTGCTGAATCTGGCGAAGAACCCCACGGGCTTCAATCAGAATTTGAAGATCGTAGAAGCTGACCAGGGTCCCAAGATGGTGGCCTTCTTCATCAACGACCAGGTGGCCGACGGCCATGATATCTCGTGGATTTGGGATATCGATTTCGAAGAGCTTGCCGGACAGCCGGGCACGGTGGTGTTCGCTGGCGGCTCCCGTGCCCACGACCTGGCGGTGCGTTTGAAGTACGCCGGCATCGAGGCGGCGGTGATCGAGAACATCGAAGACGCCTTCTCCCGCCTGGGGGCGCTTGTGGCCGCGGGCACCCTGCCGGCCGACGCCGCCGTCTACGCCATCGCGAACTACACGGCCCTCCCCCAGGTGCACGCCGCCCTGAACGCCATGGAAGCCGCCGAACCCGCTGTCGCCCCCGCCCCGACGCCGGCCCCGATCGCCGAGGCCGCCGGCGCGAGTGCCGCTCCCACCTCGTGTCATCCTGAGCGCAGCGCCGAAGGCGCGGAGCCGAAGGATCCCGCAACCTCCGAGCCTTCCGCAACTCCCGCCTCTCTCGCATCTGAGGAATCCCCTGAGCCCCCCGTCATCATCGCCCATATGCTGCCCGACCTGCTGAACCTCTATGGCGACGGTGGCAACGTGCGCATCTTGGAACAGCGCCTGCGCTGGCGTGGCATCCCCGTGGAAGTGCGCCGCATCCAGCACGGAGAGGCGGTGGACTTCTCCCAGGTCGACCTCGTTTTCATGGGCGGCGGCCCCGACCGCGAGCAGAAGCTTGCCAGCGAGCAGCTGCTGGCGATGCGCGACGAGCTGGCCGTCTATGTGGAAGGAGACGGCCCGCTGCTCGCCATCTGCGGCGGCTACCAGATTCTCGGCCGCCAGTGGCTGTGGGGCGACGAGCTCGTGCCCGGCCTCGGCCTCATCGACATGGAGACGCGCCGCCCCGGCACCGCCGACCGCCTCATCGACAACATGGTGCTGGAATCCCCCCTGGCCGCCCATCCTGTGGTGGGCTACGAGAACCACGCCGGCCGCACTTACCTGGGCGAAGGCGTGGAAGGCTTCGGCCGCGTCGTGTCCTCCTGCGGCCACGGCAACAACGATGACGATCGCGTGGAGGGCGCGCGCTACAAGAACGTTGTGGGCACCTATTCCCACGGGCCGCTGCTTTCTAAGAATCCGGAAGTGGCCGACTGGCTGGTCGCCCGCGCCCCCCAACGCCGCGAAGCACCGCA
>OGRO01001127.1_pt1 | contig 24008 bp, 9 predicted proteins | sample 1553451 | NCBI WGS metagenome assembly OGRO01 (sample SAMEA2580021, study PRJEB22360) | human gut metagenome | reverse complement strand
TAGTATTATGTCCAGGAGATAGAATGCTTATACCTACAGGTATTTGTATGGAAATTCCAGAAGGATATGAAATAGTTATTAGGCCTAGATCTGGTTTAGCTTTCAAAGAAAGTCTTCTTGTAGTTACAGGAACTATTGATTGTGATTATAGAGGAGAAATTTTTATTAGTGTCTACAATAATAGTAAAAGAGATTTTATTACTATTAATAATTTTGATAGAATTGCACAAGTAAAATTTCAAAAAGCTGAACAATGTGAATTTATTGAAGGAGAATTATCTGATACTGAAAGAGGTAATGGTGGATTTGGTCATACTGGAAAATAATGAATAAAAATCTTTATATTCAATTAAGAGCAAGACTTTATGATATATACTGGGAATATTTATATTCTAAAATATATGCTTTAATTGAGGAATATGTAGAAGAACATCCAGATTATTTTCTTGAAATTATAGAACAAAATGAAAAGAATATAGCTTTATTTAAAAAAGCAGAAACTATGTTTCATCCTTATTTTTCAGAAAATAAAATGGGTGATTTTCTTAAAAGAAGAATAGAAGGTGCACTCAAATCTTATATTGAGAATCTTTATTTTAAAGAATTCCTTACTAATGCAGATACAATAATAAAAGTTTGTATAAAAGAAGTAAATAAACAAGAAATAGAAGTAGGTTTTCTAGAAAAATCTTTTAAAAAATCTATAAAAGCTCTTATAGAAAAAAATATTGAAGAAATTCAAAAAGAACATGAAGATGGATTATGAAAGAATATTTTTATTTGCAGATCCTCATTTCTATCATAAAAACATAATAGGCTATGAAAATAGACCATTTAAAGATGTTTATGAAATGAATGATATTATTATTAGTAATTGGAATAAAGTTGTTAAAAAACAAGATAAAGTGTTTTTAGCAGGTGATGTTTCTTTTGCTAATAAGATGTTAACAGAAGCTATTATAAATCAATTAAATGGAGATATAGTATTAATCTTAGGTAATCATGATTTAGATCATTCCTATTCTTTTTGGAAGACTCAATTTAAAGAAGTTTCTAAATATCCTATAATTTTAGATAAGTTTTTTATCATATCTCATCATCCTATGTATCTAGAATCTAATTCTCCATATGCCAATATATATGGACATGTACATAGTGATGATAGATATAAAGATTATACTAATAATACTTTTTGTGTAAGTGCAGAAAGAATTAATTATACTCCAATATCTTTAGCAGAAATAATTACAAAAATGAAAAACTATGAACCCTAGAAAGTTTGCTTTGACACTTTTAAAAAAGGCAAAAGATTTAAAAAAATTTAATCCAGATCTTAGAGAAGGTCAAGCTATTATAATTCAATTATGTAGAATGAATCAAAAATATTTTTTAGATTTGCCTAATGAATATAATTGTTTTGAAGATGATTCTAAGATACCTGCTTTATTAGAATATATATCAACTCTTAAAAAGAAAAAGAATGAAGATAATAGATCAAAGTGTGGAGCTAATAGAAAGAGGAAAAAGTAGTCCATCTGAATTTGTAGAATTATGTGCTAAGAATTGTTATAAATCTAATTTAACAACTTCTGAAGAACAAAGAATTAATTTTATTACTAGTCTTGTAAGAAGAGGACATACCTCTGTATTTGAGCATTGTGGAATTTATCTAAAATATACATATGGTTATGTTAGAACTAGATTCTCATATTTCTTAAAGAATCCATATACAGTAATAAAGAAGAAAGATGGAATGTGTTATATCTACACTAATTTAAGAGTTATTGTAGAGAATGATATAGATTTATTTGAAAGAATTATTTTAGATAAACCTACTGTTTCTTATTTTGAACCAGAAAAGAATGATCCTAATAGAATAGTTACTTTTAGGATTATTACTGACCATGGTCAAGAAAGAAGCTTCTTAAGACATAGATATAATAGTTTTACAATAGAAAGTACTAGATTTATTAATTATCTTAAAAAACTAGGTATTACATTTATTACTTGGCAGGGACAAGATAAAAATGCATGGATATATAAATTATCTTGTAAAATCAGTGCTTATCTTTATAAACTATTAATTAAAAGAGGAGAAACTCCTGAAATTGCTAGAACTGTCTTAACTTTAGGACACAAAACAGATATTATTATGAGTGCTCCTATATGTAAATGGAACAATTTCTTTGATTTGAGATTAGATAAATCAGCTCATTTTCAAATTAGAGAATTAGCCTTAAAAATGTATGATTTAATACAAAATTTATGAAGATAGCTTTTTGTGGTAGAAAGGGAAGTGGAAAGGACACAGCTGCAAAACTCTTAAATTTTTATTTAAGTGGAGGTAAATCTATAACAGAAGAAGTAAAAGAAGGAACTATTAATAGTATTTTAAGTATAGCTAAAGAACATTTTAGATTTGATACAATATCTTTTGGAGATAAACTTAAATCTTTGTTACTAGAAATTTATGATTTGTCTAAATCAAACAAGTATCTCTTATATTGTTCTGAAAAAGATAGTTTATATTTTGATCTAGAAAAAAATTCTATAGAAAATTCAGATTCTGCTTCTAGTATTCCTTTAAGAATATTATTACAACAGACAGCAGATAAAATTAAAAAGAATTTTGGAGAAGATTATTTTATTAAATCTTTATTTAGAACTATAGAAAATTATGGTAAAAAAGATGTTATAGTTCCAGATTGTAGATATATAAATGAATATGAAGCTTTAAGAGAAAAAGGATTTTATATTATTAAAATTGAAAGAGATGATATTTTAAAAGATAATCATGATTCTGAGAATTCAGCTGTAAATTTGCCAGATAATATGTTTGATGCTAAAATTTCTAACAATGGAAGCTTAAAAGATTTAGCATTTACATGTTATGATATTTATTGTGAAATATCAGATTATATGAAAGATGAGGATAAAATTTTAAAAAAAGATCCTAATGATCTTTTAAAAAAGTATTTTTTTAATGCTATAGATCCATTTATAAAATCAGTAAATAATATAATAGACATAGACAAACATATTAATTTTTATAGTGAAGATCCATATTCAAATATGTATTCCTTTTATAATTGGAAAGATATAGTTTATAATAATATAAGTGGTACTATTAAATCTAATTTAGGTTTTGGATAATAAAAATATAAGGAGGAAAGTAGAAATACCTTCCCCCTTAGTTTTTTTTATCTATCTAGTCTAAACCATACCATTTTAATTTTTCATCAATAGTCATAAAATCAAATATTAATCTACTACCTGGAACTAATCTTAAAGTTTTAATCAAGCCTTTATTCCATCCTTTATAATCCCCTTTTTCATAAGTTTCAAACCATGCACCACTAAAAACATCACTTAATGAATCAACTAATCCTAATATAGCTGTAGGAGATTGAAACATCCTAGTGGTTTCACTAAATATACCTAATGGAGATAAAGCAGCTAATTCTGTTCTAGTTCTAGCTAACATAAGTCTAAGTGCTTGTAGTCTTTTTTCATTATCTTCATCAGCTTTTCCAGCTAATGCTCCAATAGTCATAATCAATATAGTCATTATTCCTAATGTTGCTAATTCTGTAATAGCAATATGCATATTTTGTTTTTGACCATCAGTTAATTTATCCCAAGCAGTTAAAATATTAAAATGAGCATCCTTTAAATCATACAATACAAACTTTAATAAAGTGTTGTAATATCCTTCAGTATAAATGCCTAAAGAAGTATCTAATTTATTTATAGAATATCTTCTATTAAGGTTAGGACCTAAGAATGATCTAAAGATAGAAAAAGCTCTACCAATACTTCTTGATTGTAATGGAGCTCTATCTATTTTATCAGTCATACCAAATAATTGAGTGTTTAGTTTTCCTAATCTGTTCATGAAAGCTACTAAATCAGATTTAGTAAAATCACTTCCATCTAGATTTTTAGTTCCTTCTTTAATTCCTGGAATACCATTTTTTACTTCAAACTGATCATATAAAGAAACTTTCTTGCCTTCAGAATTTAATACTTTAGTATTATGAAGCATTGCTATTCCAACACTCATTTTATTACTAAAATCTCCTATCTCTATAGGGAGCATTAAAGAATTGAAAGATAGTCCTCTAAGTAATTTATTCTTTACATTAGAATTAAGATCTTTTAATTCTTGATCATAATCCCCTAACATATCAAAAAATGAAGTGAGATAGAACAATTTAGAATCTGGAGTAACTGATCCTACTTCAGCTAGATATTCAGGCATTAACTTCATCACTTCTTTTGCAGCAAATGCTCTGTCTTTATAGTCAAAAAATCTTTTAGAGGCAGCTTCATTAAGAATACTTAACTCTCCAGTTACTTGATTAGCAAAACCTACAAATGGAGAACCTCCCAACATAATATATTGTACAGCATCTCTCACTGCATTTATAGATTTAGCAATATCAAATTCTCCTTTAATAAAAGGTATTTTAAAAGAACCTTCATTTTTCTGGTACTCTCCATATAATCCTTTATCTATAAGATCTTTATATCCTTTATAAAGATTTTCTGCTTTAACTTTACTTTCTCTTTGAATTAATCTGGTGAGAACAGGAATAGTTACTTTAGATTCTAATCCATTGCTACCAATTTTAACTAATCTTTCTGATAAAATATTCTTCCCCACTTCTAGAATATCAATCATTTTAGACTTTAAATTATAATTAATAGACATATCATAAAATCTAAGTACATTTCCTATTAAATCTGTAGAAAAAGTGGCATCTTTTATCTTACTTGTATAATAAATAGGTAAGAATTGTACTGTATTACCTTCAAAATCTTGAAGTCTTTCTTCATATCTGTACCCAAATTCATCTTCATCAGCTCTAATTTGAATTGCAGATAAAGCATCTTTAGTTTTAAAAGCTTTAATAAATCCTTCTTGAACAACTCTCTCTCTAAAATCTGCTCTAATTCTAGGAGCCATATTAGGAGTTACTCCTTTTATATCAGCAGGTAGTAGGTTAAGAGATTCTTTCATAATCTTATTAATAGTATTATAGAATTTTAATTTAGCAGGGTTATTTTTAATCTCTTCAAAAGCTTTATTCTTTTGTTTAGGATGTGCTAATTCTCCATATACATTAGGAGTATGTATAGTATTACCTTTAGAATCAATATATTCATTAACATTTTTAGATTTCCATTTCAAAAATTCTCCTCTAGGTAAAGTTTTCTCTTTATTATATATAATATTTTCCCATCCTTCAACTCTCTCTACATATTTTCTATTAAATTCAGACCATATTTTAGCCCATTCTTTTTGTAATTCTGGATTAGCAATAAAAGCTTTTTCTCTTTCTATTGGATTTTCAGGAAATTTTTTTCTTAAAGTTTCCCATAATTTAGATTTAGCCACTTCATAACTAGAATAATCCCATTCTGAATTAAAATTTTGTGAATATTCTCCATTTATTTTTTCAAATATCCAATCAAAATCTTTAATTCCTGCATCATTTAATTCTTTTACAGCATTTATTAATTGATAATGAACATCTTTAACTTTCATTCTTTTTTCACCTTCTGTGTTTTTAAATGCTGTTGCTACTAAATTAATAACTATATCAGGATTATCACTTGCTGAAGATATCCATCTATTAAACCAATTATTATCTTTATTAGCTTTTGTTAAACTGTCAATAACTTGTTGTCTAGTTAATTTTTCTCCAAATGGATTTTCAACTTCTGCAAATTTATCAAATTGAGTTCCTATCCATTTAGCAAAAATATTAAACATCTTTAATTGAAGTTCATCATTAATAGCATTAGATTCTACTAAGAATTCTGAAATTAAAGAATGCATTTTACTATTAAATTCTGGATCTGATTTATCTTCTCTTAGGTATCTCTGCATATCTGTAACTATAGGCTGTACAGATACTAAGAAAGATTTCATTCTTCTAGCAATATGAGCAGACTTTGAAATAGAATTATTAGAGAGCAATTCATTCTCTTTATTTAATTGTTCTGTTAGTTGTTGCATTACTTTAGAAGCTCCACTAATATAAGAAGCTATTCTTTCTTTAATAGTGCCTTTTTCTAAAGCACTGTTTAATTCAACTACTAACTTTCTTTGAGCTTCTTTAGTACTAATACTAGATAATTGATTTTCATAAATCTTAAGTCTTAAAGCTTCTGTTTCAATAACTTTATTCATAACATCTTCTAAAGATTTAGCTCTATTGCCAATAGAATATAATTTATCTATAGAAGATTTTAATAGAGAAGTCTTGTTTAATCCTTTTGCTTTATTAGTCAAAATATCATGAGCAAACTCTTTTAATTCATTATTTAAGAGTTTTTCTAATGATGTATTATCTTTAGAACTAAAAATTGATTTTAAGGCATTCCAGAGCCTTTCTAAGAGATTTTTAGCTGGTTTATAAGATAAAGTATTGACATCAATAAGATATTGCCCTAAAAGCTTTCCTATAGCCTCTTTAGCTAAAAGATCTTCATCTCCTTTATAAGCTAGATTATATTCACTAAATTCATCTCCTAGTATATTTTTATAAGCTTCATTTTGTTTAACCAAGTTCATTAGTCTATTAACAAATGGAGAATCATTCATAGCTTCTACAAAAAAATGTGCTCCTTCTTCACCTAAAGCTTCTAAAGATATTTCATTTTTAGCAAATTTAATGGCCTTATTAGTAATATCTGCAACAGCTAAATAGTCTAAACCATATTGAGATTTTAAAGAGTCAACAGTTTGAACTTCTACCCCAAGTTTTTTTAATTCATCTAAGATTCTGTTTTTAATAGAATTCTGAATATCAGAAGCAGATAAAGAATATTTAGGATTATTTTTTATTTCTTTTGCAGTAATATATTTATTTAGAGATTTATCATATAATTGATATTTAGTACCAATAGATACCACATCTACATCTTTTAATCCTGCAGCTTTAATAGTATTATTTAAATCAATGGCTTGGTCAGCTTCTAATTTAAATTGACCTTTATTATTCATATGATATCCTTCTACTATATCCATTAAAGCTTCTTTACCTAGTTCTAATGTTGTAGTATTCTTAATAGGCTCAGCTTTAGGAATATCTGTATTATTATAAGACTCACTATTTAATAATTCTAATGCTGCAGTTTTTAAAGCATATTCTTTATCATTATATTTTTCAAAATTACTTATATAAGTAGTATTTATATCTCCATCTGCTGTCCTATCTAAGAAATTTCCTTTATTTTTATTCCATAAATAATAAGCAGAATCCTCACCAAATAATCTTTTTAATGTTTCAAATTCTTCTTTTACTTGTGGATCATTTAAATTTGGACAAATCTTCATATTTAAAAAATTATAGGGGATTTGATATTATCTCCTCCCCATTATTATTATTTACCTTTACAATGATTCTTTATTTGTTCTGCTTCTTTAGATACTGAAGCTAGTTTATCAGATAATTCACTATCTAATTCTTCATTATTTTGAGTATTAGTCTCTCCTTCTATCATAGCTTTTACTAAATCTATTTCTGCTTGAGCTTCATGTCTTTTTAAATTAGCATTTAATTCTGAAGATTTCATTAGTTTTTCAGATAAATGATTAGAAGTGAAACTTGATTCTCCCTCAATGAATTCAAAAATAGTTGATGTACCATAGCCACTTACTCTCTGATATTCAGCTGATTCTTTGGTAGCTCCTATTAACTTGTACAATTCTATTTTTCCATTATTATTAAATTTAATGTATCTATAAGGAGTCTTAATATAAGAACCTTCTTTTATATTAATAGAACTAGAATGGCTTAATGTTAATCCTGAATGATCTTTATCAGTAAACTTGTAGTTATCTCCTTTACTAATTTCAGGAACCATTCTATTATTTCTAAAATTATTTACAATATAAGAATCAATTAGGTTATCTATATTAACTTTAATATTATCATTAAAAATAGTTTCTCTAAACAATTCATTAAATCCTGGAATATTGTTAATCATAGAAATTGGAACTACATGATTAAAACTATTAGGTGTAACACCCCATCCACTAATAACAAAATTATATTTTAATAAGTCTTCAGCTAATTTAGTATATTTAGGAGTTCTCCATAAATATTCAAAAGCTCTAATAGCTTCATCTTTAGCAACTTCATTATCAAATCTAGAACCACTAAATTTAATTATAGAAATAGATTGTCTACCATTCAATGTGGTTTGGAATTCATTTTGAACAGTCAATCTTCTAGTAAACTCATTTATATTTTTAAGATAGTTGTCTTTATTTACAATTTCTAAAAATTTTACAGGAAATTTATATATCCAAGCATTTTTTTGTTCTTTTGTAAATTTAAAGAAATCTAGAGACTCTGTTAAATGATTAAGCATTATAGTATTTAATTCATCTATTTCACTTCCAGTTAAGTCATCATGAATAGCTTCTGATAACAAAGATCTATAAGCTGTAAAAATTCTAGTATTAAATGGAGTGTATTTTGATATAAAATTATCATATTCTACTACACCATTAGTATTAGCAGAGATTAAAGATTTTTTTATATTTGGATCATGCATTAATTTTTCATATTCTTCTCCTCTAGAAACATAAGTTAAAATATCTCCTAAACCTGAAACAATAGTTTTTTTACTTAGTTTTTTAGCTTTAGCTAAATTGGCTATTGTATCTCCTGGATTAGGTGCTGCTCCATAAGTTTCTGATCTCATTGCTGAGTTAATAGATCTTAAAGTATTTGCTGGTTCTATAAGATCTTTAAATGCTTCTAAGATAAGAATTTGTTTTGCATTTTCATATAAATCTATATCACCACTACTCTTACTATAATTTTCTATAGCTTTGATGAGATCTGATTGTTTAAATTGAGTGAAACCACTCTTTATAAGATCAAATCTAGATTGTTCATTAGTGTGTTTAGAAAATGCTTTAATAACTTCTTCTATACTATCTCTATAATTAAACATATCTCCTTTAGCCATTACCTTATCAGATAATAATCTTAAAGAAGGTTGAGACATAAAATACATTACTGTTTTAGGATCAAAACCCATTCTTAATAATAATGTATAAGTACTAGCAGTAAACATATTTAAATTTACTTTAGAAGCAGTTAATGTTTTAGCATTATCTACTACTGTAGCTAAGAAAGATCCTAATATATTAGTAACATTATTAGTTCCATCTAATGTTTTAACAGGACTTATTCTTGTTACAGTTTTTCCATCTAATGTAATAGCACTCTTTTTATTAAGATTAACATTATAGAATTGTAACATAGAATGATTAGCACTGTTAGCTGCAAACACACCTGTTAATGATTTTCCTGCCATATATTCATAATAAGTATCTGTTAAGAAACCAGGATCAAATAATCTATCTCCTCCTGATTTTTTCTTTTCTATTTTTTCTAAAGTGCTTATAACATCAGCAAACATAGAGGTATTAGCTCCACTTATCATTGTTTTAAATGCATCTCTAGAAGTAAGAATACTATACATAATATCTATTAAAGCATTATTAGATGCTTCTACAGATTGTTTTTCAGGAAATTGTTTATAATTATATTTTATTTTCTCTAATTTAGATTTTTGAAATATAAGATCTTGATGTTCTTTTAAGAATTTAGAAACTTCATTCATTGCTTCTGACTCTTCAGTACTTAGTTTTTCTCCAGAATCATATTTTTCTAATAAATCACTGAGATAATTCATTTCCTCTTGATAATTTCCTGATGAGAAAATGTCTGATAATAATCCATTATTTACCATCCAAGTTCTTATCTTAGATAGATTATATCTAGCTGGAGTATATTTGGCAGCATAAGATAGAAAATACATCTTATCTACATCAAAATCAGATCCAGTAATAGTAATAATATCAGAAGGTAATTTAATAATACCTCCTTCTGCAGGAGAACTAAATCCTTTAATTCTTAATGGAACAGCTGAATATTTATCTTCAGTAGGAATTCTATAACATATTACTTTTAATAATTCTTTATCTTCCACTTTAGATGGATCTATCATACCATTTTCATCTGCTAATTGAGCTAGTTGATTACTATAAGTATAAGGCATAATACAATCAACATATTCTATATGTCCATCTTTCATATGTACTTTTAAAGAATTATCAAAACCATAAGAAGATACTTGATATAAAGCTCCTCCACTAACTTTATTTCTAATAATATTATTTCTAAAAATAGAAGATATCATTTGAAATATTCTATTAGATTGAAGAGGGAAATATAAAGGAAGTTTAAATACTTTTTCTCCTTTATAATTCATAAGTTGTACAGCTTCTGTAGTATTTTCAGCAAATTTTCTTTGCATTACTCCACCTTGAAGTTCTCTAGCTAATCCATCTATAGTACCAATTTTATCTATAACTTTTTTATAATTTTTATCATAATTCCATGCTAAAATATCATCAAATAAAGAAGCAATATTCTTGCCAGTAAATTTCATATCTTCAATATAAAATTCAGCATCTTCATCTAAGTTAGCAATAATATGTTTTCTAATTTGAGATCCAAATAGCTGTAGTGTATCTCTAAAGTGTTCTGGTGTATCCATCTGATACATGTAATCATCATTACTTAAATAATAATATTTAACATTAGTTTCAGATAATTCTCTAGGATCACCATTAAAATGTAGTACAGCATCTGGAAGAATTGGTTTACCTTGTTTTCTAAGTTTATCTTTAAGTTCTTGAGAAGTATTTAATTCAATACCTTCTTTTACAGCAGATTCAAAATAGACAGCATCTATACCATTATCTTCCATTCCTTTTACTAAAGCACTTAATAAAGGATTATTTTGTACCATTTGAGGAATTAATACTGCTTCAGAGTTTTTATTCTGTAATGGTTGATATAAAGAAGTGTTTTTACCATTTATATCTACTCCAGAATCTGTAATATGAGGAGCAAACATATATGGTTTAATAGGTTGTAGAGAGAATGTTAAAATATCTTCTACATTATAAGTACCATTTTTTAGTCTTTGATAAGATGATTCTTTAGCATCATCCCATTTAGAATTCATTCTAGCAATATTTCTATATCTATCTAATGTGATAAATGTTTGTCCATCTGTAGCATTATTTAAACCACTATCAATAATTTGACCATTAGGTAATTTTACTTTCTTATTTCCTTCAGAATCTATATAATTAGAATAACCAAATTTAGAAGCAATAATCATAGCTTCTGTTGTTGAAACACCATTTAATTTAAGATTTTCATAATAAGCATCAGCTACTAATGAAGGAATCTCATTATCTTTCATTTTAATGGTTTTAAATTTCTCTGGTATTCCTAAAGTTTCCCAATCACCATATTGTCCTGGAGACATATTTTGTTTGTTTCTTTTAAAGAAATCCACATCATTTTTATAATAAGCTAAATCTCCAGATGTCATAGTCATAATACTATATTGAGCTAAAGTATCATTATAATAAAACTCCTTTAATTTACTCTCAGTTATTCTTTTGTCATATTTAGTACCATCTAGATCAGGATTAGATTTAAATTTTTTAAATCCCTCTTCCATAGCTTCTTCAATATATTTTCTTAAAGTTGCTTCAGAAGTTTTAAGTTCATCAAGATTATATTTATTTAAAAAAGGAAACATTAAGAATTTAGATCCTCTTTTATCAAAGTTCTTAATCTCATAAATTTCTCCATTTTTTATTTTCTTAGCTCTTTCTTTAACAACTTCAATTCTTCTAATTTCAGCTTTAGCTAGTTCTACTAAACCATCTACAGAATAACTTAAATCATAAGATTTTACAAATCTAATTACTGGCATAGAAGAAGCATCTGATGGAATTGGTAACATGAAATAACCATAATCTCTAGCTCCATTATTAAACCATAAATTAATTTTAGATCCTAAGAAATCAGGTTTACTTAATTCAGAATATCTAGTTTTATCTTTTTCTAGAAACATAGATACTTGAATCTCACTAGCAAGATCTTTAGTTTTTATATTATAAAGTTCTTTTAGCCAAGGATGTGTAAATTTACCTTCATTATCAGTATAAAAGAAGCTCTTTTTAAAAGGTTCAAATGCACTTTTATCTGTTACATCTGTAAGTCTTTTAAACAATTTACCTATAAAAGATGGAGTAATATTTGTAGAATATGTCTTTCCATCTTCTCTTAAAGAAGATTCATATAATGATGGTCTAACATTAGATAAAGCTTTACTTAATGCTTTTATTCTAACATTAACAGGTAATAATTCAAGATCATAATAAGTATTTCTTCTTATATCATAATCATCTTTATTTATGGTATCATGAAAAGCTCTCAACACTCTAAATGAATTCAATAAGAAATCTTGCATTGGCTGAAAGTTAGAATTATCATCATTTAATCTCATATTAGATTGAAAAACTTTTACTAGTTCTGATGGTTTACTATCTATTCCTATAGTATTCAACATACCAGAAACTTCTCTAGCCCATGCATTGATTTGTGGATTATTAAATTTACCTGATTTCCAATTCTTTTTCCAAAGTCTAACTTTATGAAGTCTAAATGGATTACCTGATACTTCTTGATATATTTTATAAATTTTATCTGAATTCTCTTTTAGAGATTTTATAAATTCTTCTTTATTATGACTAGCTAAAGAATAATTAGAACTCCATATCCTTAATAATTCTCCTGCTTTATTGACACTATTACCTCCAAATACTCTCATAGTACCATCACTTTGAGAGCTAATAATCATATATTCTACAGAATCATTTCTAAATGAGTTGTAGAAATCTACTTGTAATTTAGGATCTGATTTTAAAATATCTATAATAGAATCTACCCAAGGAAAACTTTGACTTAAAGATTCTAAAGTCTTCATTAAATCACTAGGTTTATTCATTGTAGATAGTTTATTTAACATGGTAGCAAAAACTTCTGTACCACTCATATAAGGTTGATATCCTAAATCATCAGGAGATACTAAAGTGCCATCAGAAGTCATTTTAGGAATTCTTCTAATAATATTTCTTGTACTCTGTCTTAGTTTAGTTACTGGTGATATTAACATTTGATCTATTTGCCATCCTTCTTGTTTAACAACTTCTTCATTATTCATGAACTCAGTGTTCTCATCTTGTTGATTCATATCCATATCAACAATTTGTTGAGCTTTAAAAGTAATACCTTCTAATGCAGATATTTCTTTTAACATATCTAATGCTAATTGACCAAATTGAGGATTTCCATCAGCATCAAATTGAACAAGTTCATCTGTAATTAAATCAATAGCATCTATTTGAGTAGGATCTGTATAAACAGCATTATTTCCATGTGCAGAAGCATATAATTGATCATGTATGGTTAGAATATAATCTTCTAAAGAATATTGTTTAATAACATCAACTCTACTTAATTCAGGAGATTCTTGAGCTAAATTATCTATAATATCTTCAAAAGTATCTACTAGCATATCTACTCTTCTCTTATAAACAGAAGGAGTGATATTAGATAACCAGTTTCTCTCTACTAAAGGCCTATTCTTTTCAAATTTTTTCTTAGAATATCTTCCTCTATTAATATCATAAAATATTTGTTCTATAGAAGGATTAAGATGTAATTTATTTTTAATTAAGTAATATATATTTTTAAAGAAATCACTAATTCTATCTAAGATAGATTTATTAGTAATTTGATCTGTTTCTACATAATCTCTAAATTTATCTGCTAGAGTTTCTTCTACAGCTATATCAGATTTACTAGTTAAACCAAGTTCTTTTCTAGCTTTCTCTAATAATTTATTAGTTTCTGATTCTGTTAAAAACATATTAAACACAGCATGAAAAGCTTCATGATATGTAGTTCCACTAGCAGCTATATCTGATAGTTCTATAATTCCATCTTTAAATCTTCCCCAAGCATATAAATTACCTACATTAATTAGACCTCTGTGGATCTCAACTAATTCATTGTCTGTTAATTGAGGTAAATTTTCTTTTAACCAAGATAATTCTTTGTTTAAATCAGCTTTTTCATAATTTAAAGGTTCAGACATTAATCTATATTTATCACTGTCTTTTCCCCATTCTTCTCTTCTAGATAAATCTGGTTTAATAAAATTCTTACCTTTTAATTTAGTAGCTAATTTATTATTAGGACCAGATAAAGGACCTCTTTTTTTAGGAGAATTAGATAATTCTTTTACTGCATCTACAGTTAAAGTTTGTTCAAAAGATTGTTCTACAGGATCTGTAGTTTTTTCTTTAGGCTTAGGCTCTTCTATTTTAACTTCTTTAGTAGGTTCTTTAACTTCAGATATAGTTTCTTTTACTGGATTAAGATCTACTAAATTTTTATCATATCCAAATGTTGGAGAATGAAATGGTTCACCTGGAAATATGTTCATTTGTAATGCATCTGAGTTTAACAGCTCATACATTATTTTATCTCCAGATTTATTTAGAAGGTTATAAGGTATATTAATCAAAGATTCTTTAACCCTATTAATAGCTTCTTCTCTAGAAACAGCTTCTACATCTTCATATTCAGATCCATTATATTTTTGAATCATAAAAGGAAGATCAGTACTATTATTCTTTATTAATCTAATAACAACATATTTAGATAATTCATAAGATCCTTTACTAGAAACTTCAGGATCAGGATCTAATATCTTTTTAAAAGCATTGTTGATATTAGTTCTATAATAGTTATATAAAGCTGTACCTTGTTGTAAAGTATTATATTTTTGAGTATAAAGTCTTAATGGAAAATAATCTCCATTAGCACTTTGTACCATAGCAAATAAGTGACCTGTTCTAAAATTATCAGCAGGTGGTGTGTGGAAATTACTTATATCAGCACTAGGAACACTAAAAGTGTACCCACTAGTTTCTTTTCCTATAACTATACCTAATTTAATATCATTAACATTATCTACTTGTAAAGCTTCTTTAATTGGATAATAATTATCCCCATCATGTGTGATTATACCATAAGATTTACTAGTTATAAAAGAAGATACATTACAAGGAATAACTCTTTTACCATTAACTAGTATAGGTTCTCCTTGATAACTAACAGCTTTATTATATAATAGTGCTCTCTGTTGTTTAAGCATTTGTATTTCTTGATCTGTAGCTTTCCATTCTCTAGCTTTTTTCTCTCTTCTTAGCCAACTAATACCATTATTATTTTCATCATAAATTAAAATATCTGCATCATCAGCACTATGTTGATATTGAAGAAATTCTTCAGGAATACCAAAGAAAATTTTTGCTCCTACATTAGCCACTTCAGGTTTAATAGTTTCATCAAAACTAATATAGGAGTTATATTTAAGAGAATCCATTCTATTCTGAGGAATAGTTTTTATTCTTTGATTACCTTGAGAGTCTGTATATTTATCATAACTATATTTAAAAGACACTAGTCTTAAAGGATCATTCTGGTTATATTCAGTTTCTACATTATCAGATTGTTGACTATTATCTTCTTGTACTGGAATATTATCAGGAATATCTTGTGAAGGAGTAACATCTCCATATTGTTTAGATTCTTGTAATCCTTTTATATAGTCTAAAACTTCATTATAAGCCACAAATTCTTCTCCTCCTAATAGTTGTTCATTTATAGGAGTTTTATTCATTAAAGCCTCTTTAATAAGTTCTGCAGTAACAGGTTCTTCTGTAATATCAAAGAATCTAGCTGCAAAAGCATTAGATTGTGATTCTGTAGGATTATCTAAACTAAAATCTCTTAAAAGATCATCTTCAGATTTATATATTTTATTAAAAGCTTCTTTAGACAAAGCACTTGTCTCTGCAGACTTTTTAGCCTCATCTCTAGCAGCTAAATATTCATTTAGATTAGAAGCACTATTAATAGATTCTACTATATCATTAATCACTTCATCTCTATTTCTACTTTTATCAGTAATAGTATCATTTGAATCTTGTTGAACAGGACCAAATAATTCTTCATTCATTGTAGCAGTGATAGAATCATCTATATCAAATTCAGTTGTTTCTGATACATTTCCAGATTCTGTACTACTATAATCTAAACCTTCATCATTAGATGCTTTAGAATCTACATCTTGTTCAGAAGATTCTGAAGATTTAGTTTTCTTTTTATTAACTTTTTCTTCAGTCTTTTCTTCACTAGTCTTAGTAGTTTGTTCTGAGACTTTCTCTTTAGATTTTGGAGAAGATTTTTCTTTAGTAGTTTCTTCAGATTCTGTTTTAAGATTTTGCATTTCTGTAAGAAGATCTATAGAAATCATTCTTTCAGCAAAATTCTTTTCTAGATTATAAGCTATTTCTTCTAATTTAGGATTTCTAGCTATAATATTAGATAAGTCATTCTTTTGAAGAATAAGTTGTTTATTATCTGCTATATGTTTTTTATAATGATTTTTAAAATTACTTTCTCCTAAATCTTTAACTCTATTGATAGTATCAATATTTTTTAATACCTCTTGAGCTGCTCTATTTCTTAAAGCAAGTACAATACTAGAAGCATCTTCTTTTCCTTCTATAATAGATTGAACAGCAGTATTTAATTCATTATTAAGAGTTTGATCTAATGCTTGTTGTTTAATGCCTTCTTGTTCAACTAAAGCATATAATGTGGCTGCTTTTTTATTTTTTCTAAAAGCAGGATATTTTTGAAGATTATCAATAGTTGGCTTTATGGCTTTTAATGTTTCCAAATAATTATTAGCTGTTACTTGATCTTCTCCTTCTAATGTACCTACTCTATCTTCATACATTTGAATTAATTGATCTAAGCTATCAGCTTTTACATGTTTTCCTAATTGTTCTTCAAATTCATGTTGAGATAAAATTTTAAAAGCTTCTGGATTTTTTTGAACAGTAGCTATTTCTTTAGCTGTTCTATATCTATTTAATCTATCTAATGCTTTTGTGTATATTTTATTTAAAGTAGGTCCTGCAGCTCTAAATAAACCTCCACCAGCAGCTCCTAATAAAATAGAAGTTTTGAATTCTATATCATCAGTGTACTTATCCCATCTCTCAGAAAATGATTCTCCTAACATTTTCTTTAATTCAGGATCACTTAAGGCACTAAACTCAGCTTCTTTTTGAATAATATGTTGAGTACCCTCTTCTAATCCTTCAGATACAGCATTCATACCATAATCTGATAGACTATTAGCAATTCTTTTTAATCTAGAATTAGCATTTTTAAATGAAGCAAATCCACTTAAAATACTGTCAAATTGAAAAGCATCTATTAAAAATAAAGGCATATTAGCTTGCATAGTAATAGAAGCAGCTTTACCTGCATCTAATCTTAATTGTGCCTCATCATTAACATATTTGTCATCTAATTTGTGAGCTTCAATAAAACTATCATAAGCCTCTTTAGCTTCCATACTAGATTCCATAATTCTACTAGTGAGACCTGCACCTACATTAGCTGTAATTCTAGCTGTTCTAGCTGCCCCTTTAGCTGTAGCACCAAGTTTCATTCCTAATTTTCCCAATCCTTTTCCTACAATACTAAATCCTTTAGCAGCAGCTATACCTGGAATCATAAGAGATAATGTTGTAGCAATACTTTCAGCATTTCCAGCCCAGAAAGTAGCATCAAACATAGCTTCCCATAAACTATCAGATTTAGATTGCATAGTTCTATAAATGGGATCAGTAAGATCATTCATAGATTCCTTTAATTCTCTAAATATTTTAGAAAATTGGTTTTCAAAATCTCCTACAATTTCTTCTCCAAATAAAGCTCTATATGTATTAGGATTAACTAAATATCCTAATGATTCTAGAGTACCTGCAGTGATTGCAGATATTCCTCTAACAGCTCCTTTACCTATTAATCCTAATAATGATTGTTGTTTAGCAAAATAATCTTCTCTTAACTCTGGATTAATTAAAGATTCATAATCCATATTTGTATCATATCCATCAGCTACATTATAATGTATAGGACTATTTTGAAGCCACTCTTTAGGAAGAATATTTTCTTCAGCAGCTTTTTTCATTATATCATAGTTAGATATAGGACTATCATATAGATATGTTCTACCACTAGGAGAGTTTGGATCATCTATATATCTCTTTCCTGTTTTATCTACCTTGATACTGTTGGTTAAATCTGGAATCTCATTATCAATAAGATTCTCTTGGTTTTGAGTATTTATTAACATATTTATCTTTTAAAACAAATGGGGTTAATCTTTGCATTATATCATTATAACTAATATTGGTATAAGAAGGATCATTTTCATATCCCATTAATTGTCCTTTATTATTATATACAGGTTTTTGTAAAGTTACTGTAGCTTTTAATCCATCAGGAGTGATAAATTTATTCATAATAATAGGAGCTCCTGTTTCAGGATTTATAAATTTACTAGTACCCCTATTATTATCATAATAATGATTAAATATAGAATCAGCTATTGCAAATTTAGCTTTATCAGACTCTTGAGGTTTTCTTACAGCTCTAATAGTTTTTCCATTTTGCATAGTAATTTCTGCCAACATATAACCATTACCTGACCATCCAGTTGATACTGCTACCACTTTATTATCTTTAGGATCATATTCAATAGCATCTATCCAGTCATCTCCATCTTCTAATTTTTGTCCTTCAATAGCCCAATCTTTAATAGAATTAGGGAAAGAACCATTTTTAATTTTATCTATATCTTGTGAATATTTTTCTTCATATTTAGCTGATGGTACAAAATTAAATGCTAATGTAGCTTTATTATTTTTAGCCCAATTATCTTCCCATTCTATAATATCATTTCTAGTCACACTAGGATCTATCTGTTGCCAGTAACTAAAATCTTTATCTAATTGTTCATTAGCATGAGATTTTATCATTTCAGATTCTTTAGTATTATTAGTTTGAAATTCAGTTCCATAAGAACTTAATGCTCCAGGCATATATGATCCAGGTCTGTAAGCATTACCTCTTCCTAAACCATACTTTGCTACTTTAGCTAAATTTTCAATAGGCATATTATCTAAAGAAATAATTTCAGCAATAGCATCTTTACTTATTTCTGCATCATTAAATATTCCTTCTTGATATTTCTTAAATAATCCAAAATCATAATTAGTTTTATTTTCAACATCATTTCTATAGAAAGTTAAAGCTCCTTCATTACCTAACTTATCTAAATCTTCCATAATATTATTAGTTAATCCTAATTGTTGTCTTTCTTTTAAATAAGACATTGCTTCAGGATTACTCATTATTCTACTAATTATAGTATTTTTAATTCTTTTTGGAGATATAGTTACAGTCTTATTAGAAGAATCTGTTATAATACCTGTTGAAGGATCATATTTATATCCTAAATCTCTAGCAATAGTTTGAGGAGTAATTTCTTTTCCATATTTACTAACAAGCTCTTGTAAATCTACAGCTCTAGTAGAATACCATGGAGAATATGTTGCATTAGAACCTGCTCCACCAGATTGATTATATCTTTGTAAAGCAAATGCTAATCCTCTTTCATATTGATCTCTATTAATTTCTCCTTTTTCTAATCTCTTTTTTTCATCTTCAACATTCTTTAAATATTGTTGATAAGCTTGATTTGCTCTTCCTAAATATCCTCTACTGGAAATAGCTTGTTGTTTTTCTTGCAATATCTGTCTAGCTCTTCTAGAAAGATCTTTATTATAACCAGATCTTAATAGTTGATCAGATAGATCATTAATATTTTCTTTATACTTATCCATCCATTGTTGTACTCCAGGTTTATCTACTTCTAATGCTGGAACATCAAATAAGCCTTCTTGATCTAATAAAGCTTGATATTGATCATGTTTTTGTTGCATCATTTGTGGTCCTATAAGCATTTCTTGTAAAGTCATTGGATTATATGTCAATGGTTGAAATTGATCATAGTAGTTAACTGCCATAGTTTATATTTTAATGTGAAATGTTGCACTTAGTTGTATACATATACATAATCTAAATGCAACAGATCACAAAGATACTAAATTATTAAAGTTATTCCAAATTTTTATGATTTTTTATATTTCACTTTTCCTAGAGCATCTAAATAATAATCCATACCCATAGTTTTAATAGTATTTCTATAAGCTTGTTCTCTACCTATACTTCCTAATCCTTGCATAGCTCCAGATAAATAATTTCTAATAGCAGTTCTTCTAGCAGCTCTATTTCTAGCATTTATATCATCAGTCATTGTCTTAGAAGAAGCATTATATTGTTTAGCTCTAGCTCTCTCTGAAGCATTAAATTGATTAGTTTCTCTATTAAATTCTTTAGCTTGCACTCTTCTTTGTTCATTAACAGCTTCTGCTTGTAATGCAGCATCTGAAATTGCTTTTTGAATTTGTGCATTTAATCCTAAATTAGCAGCTAATATAGCAGCTCTTGAACCACCACTAGCATCAGCAAAAGATCTTCTAGCATTAGAAGCTTGATTTAATATAGGATTAGTATATGTATTTGGATCAATAGGATTATACTGTAGATAATCATTTAATTGTTCTGGTGTAATATATGTAGGATTAACTCTTTCAGCTTTACCTACTGTTGCAGCTCCAATTAAATTGCCTAATACTGGAGCATATTGTAGCAATGAACCTAATCCCTGCAGTTTCATAGCTCTTTCATGTCTCTTATAAGCTTGATAGTCTTCAGGACTTAATGTAGCTAGTTGTTCTGGAGTTAATTCAAAATCTGAAGTTGGATCAAAGCTAGCTTCATTTTCATGAGCAATAGCATTACCTTCTAAGTCAGCTTCTAATTGATAAGGATCAAATTCTTGCTTTCTTTTTACAGAATTTAAGTCTGAGATTTTAGTTGGATTAATTGTATTGCTGGGATTTGTAATTAACTTCTGAGGAATACTAGGATTACTAGTTACAGGAGTATCTAATTCTGGATCATATAAATCTCTAGGAGTAAATTGTCTTTTTCCCAGATTCACATTAAAATTAGGACTCCAATCTACACTAGTATAATCTACAGGTATATGAGGTAATTCTAAAGATTCTTGTTTCCTTCTAAATGGATGAGCCCAACCTTTTCTATATAAAGCTGTTCCAAAAGGATTACTTTTAGAATAATTTCCATCTAAATTACCTCCAAGTGCAAATTGCTGTGGTTCTATAGGTATTTCTTGATTTAAAGGCTGTTCTAGCTCATTAGAGACATTTTCTTCTTCAGGTATATCAACTATACCTTGTTCTTCATCTAAAGCTTCTACATCCTCTATTCTAGTCCATTTTTCTTTTAAAAAATTCTCTTCTTCTTCAGTAATGGGCTCATCAATTAATCCTATATGATATAGTCTAGTATAATAATTTTTATTTTCTGTTAGATGATCTAAAGCTATTTCTCTAGCAGCTTCTATACTATCTGTATGTTCCATTTCAACTTTAATACCTACAGATATTTCTAAAGGATCAAATAATTCAGTAGCATTTTCTCTTACTTCTTCAGAAGCTCTACCACCTTTTATTTTTTCTTCTTTAATATTAGAAGCAGCAATTCTTTTTACTTGTTCATCTGTAACTTCTTTTAGCTCATTGCCTAGATTTTCATCTTCACCTTCTACTTCTTTAATAGAAGGACTAGGTTCCATAGGTTCTCCATTTAAATTTCCACCTTCAGCAAATGTATTAGAATCTTCTAAATCTTTTTTCATATTATTTGCTGCTTGTAATCTAATCATCATTTCTTCAAAACCTCTTTTACTAATAGGATCATTAGGATGTTCTTCTATATCTTTAGCTAATATTTCACTAGCTTCAGCAAATGTTTTTCCTATTAGATTAGAAGGAAGATTTAATTCTTTAACTATATCTTCATCTAAAGTTAATCTATCTGAAAAGATATAATCTTGATATCTAGTTTCTCCTTCTTCAACTAAGTTTACATTTCCATTATCACCTATACCTTGTGGTATTCCACCTATAGGAGATTCTTCATGACTACCTCCAGTATTAAAAGAAGTTAAACCACCTTCTGCAAAATATTTTCTACCCATTAAATTATTAATATTTCCACCATCAGCAAAGCCATATGCTTTTCCCATATAACTTTCTAATGTAGCCATAGTATTTAATCCTCTAGCTTTATTTTTAGCTCTTCTTTCTTTTCTCTTAGCTTTTTTATTTCCAAAGATAGATTTAATACCACCAACTACAGCACCACCTACAGCACCTATAGCTGATCCTACAGGACCAAAAGCAGATCCTAATCCTGCTCCAGCTCCAATAGATCCTATCATAGCTTGTTTAGTGTCAAAATCTTTTTTAACTTTAGACACATCTATATATGTAGGATCAAAATTATTTTCTTCATCTACACCAGCTTGTTGGTTTTCTCCTTGAGATGTTATTTTAGGAGAAGAAAATAATGTTGATATATTGGACACAGTACTTACAGGATCAATGCTTCCTAAGCCAATTCCTTGTTTTGGAATTATAGGATTAACTGCTTGTTGAGTTAATGTCATAGTAGGATCAGGAGCTTGTGCTGTTAGATTAGGCATAGTTATAGATCTAGATACCATAGGAGAATTCAACAATCCTCCTCCATCATATAATTGGTTAGTATAATAATCTAATCCTAATAATTCTCCTCCATTAGCATGTTTCCATTTCTTAGAGTTCAAAGCAAATACTGCCCTCTTCCTAGTTAATGGATTTTTACTATGTGTTAATTCTTCAGTGGTTTTGCCTGTTCTTTTCTTAGTAGCATTAAATTTACCTCTATTTTCAGGTTTTATGTGTATACTCATTTTACCACCATTTTTATATTCATTAAAAGTAGGAAAATAATTTTTATAATTTTCTGTAAACCATTTTGCCTCTTCTTCTGACATTCTAATAAAATCTTTATTATCATAAGCAGAATCAATTGCTGCTTCTTCTCTATAAGGAATTTTAGTATAATCAATCAATCTATTATCAACTTCTTGGACATTAGGATAAACTAAAGCACTTTGATTATCCTGAGCCCAGGACATTTTATGTGTAGCTACTTTAGTAGGATTTTCCCAATCTTTAATAGTTTTTCTATTATCATCTTCTAATCTTTTTATAAAATTAGTAGGATTATTATTTACTTTTTTTAAAGCAGAAACTGCAATTTCATTAAAATCATTTCCAATTCCTATAATAGATCCTATTTTTCTTGCTATATCTAACCTATTTTGTACTGAATTGTGTTTACCCTTAGGTCTAACAAAAGCTAAATTTAATGATTTATTTAGATGCTCCAAATCTGATTCTTTATTAAAAAACTCATTAAAAGCATCAGTACTTTTATTATAACCAGATCCTTTACCTCCATGTGTCCAACTTTTATTATCTTTAATATTAGTGAGACTATTTAAAATAAAAGATATTTGATTATCTAATTCTGTTTTGGGATTATCACTAGAAATTTTATATCTATCATCATACCATTGAAGTAAACCTTTAGAAGTTCCAGATCCTTTTATTAAAGGATCTCCACCAGATTCTGATATAATGGCAGCTAATATTGTTGATATTTGATCTTTACTTAAATAAGAATTAGATAATTTGTTATAAATATATCTTATATTATCTTCATTGATTTTTCTATTAGTTACTTTTTTTAAACTACTAAAATCAATCTGGTCATTAGGTCTATATGGGATTTCATTTTCTGTAGCCATTATATAGAATATTTAACATTAATATCATGTAATATAACTTTCCTATTATTATCATTCTTTAATCCTAATTTAATAAACTGCCATCCATTTCTCATTCTGATTAAAGATTTTGAATGTCTAGGAATAGGTGTTCTCCATATTCTAAATCTTTCTCTTAAATTATTACCAAATATTAATGGAACTTCTTCTGAATTTTGTCTCTCATTCCAAGAATGTATATAATTATATGTTTCATTATATACATCTTTATCCCATTTATTATTTTCTAAAGAATAACATTCAGATCTAAATTCTATATTATCATATGTTTTATCTAAATC
>OGRO01001124.1_pt1 | contig 24025 bp, 31 predicted proteins | sample 1553451 | NCBI WGS metagenome assembly OGRO01 (sample SAMEA2580021, study PRJEB22360) | human gut metagenome | reverse complement strand
CCTGATGAACAATTTATGCTTCTAAGTAGTGCAATTCTTTTTGAGCTTGAAAAATCTTTAAATGATGTAAACGATAGAATTTTAATGGTTCAAAGTATGAACGCGACAGGAGTAAAAGCAGAAGATATTGCTGTAAGCTATCTTCAGATTTCTCAGCAAATTGACGAACAACTCTCCAATATTCTTTCAAGACCAAAAAGAGATTTTTTAAAGAGAATGCTTGGAATGATTGTTAATGCAATCAATGAGACAGAAGGAATGTCAAAAAGAACAATTCAAATTCCCATTGAAATTTGTCACGAAAATGCTAAAATTCCTGCTTATGCAAGAATTGGTGATGCAGGAATGGATATTTTTGCATTAGAAGATATTGAAGTTAAACCAGGAGAAACAAAATTGATTCCAACTGGAATTAAAGTCGCTATCCCCATTGGTTATGAATTACAAGTACGTCCAAAGAGTGGGCGCACCTTAAAAACAAAACTTAGAGTAGCAAATACTCCAGGAACTATTGATTCTGGTTATAGAGATGAGATTGGAGTAATTATTGAAAATATTGAATCTCCTATCAAAGACATTACTTATGAATTTAATTCCCATGGTAGACCTATCATTACAAGTATTGAACATGGCCGTCCTTTTATCATCGAAAAAGGAAGTAAGTTTGCTCAGTTGGTATTGAGTGAAGTTCCTACAGCTTCTTTTTATGAGGTAGATGATGTAGGAAAGATTGGTGAAAATCGTGGTGGAGGCTTTGGTTCTACGGGGGTAAAATAAATGAATAATAATTTTGTAAAACAAATTGATTATATTGCTATTTATCCTAACAAAAAATACTCAAATTATAATAATGCTTTTATTGTTTTTAAGGATTCTAATGAACATCCTTTTGTTATATATGCAGAAGAAATTAATAGTAATATTTCTATTTCTCAAGTAGAAAAATGTATAGATACAATGGACTGGAGATTAATAGGGACTCAAAACGACGTAATTCTAGAAATGGAAATTTATCCTGATGATAAAAAAACTTATTTTAAGATTATTGATTTAGATCCTCCTGAACCTCCTAAAAAAATGACAAAAAAGGAAATTGAAAAAGAACTTGGCTATCAAATTGAAATTACGGAGTGAAAGGAGTAATGGCACGAATAAAAATTGAGGACATTCGCGCCGAAGTAGAAAAAGATGGATGGAAGCTAATATCTGATAATTATGAAAATTTAGATACTGAATTAGTTTTTGAGTGCTCTGAGGGACATAGGGTATATGTCCCTTGGAAAAAAATTCGACATAAAAGAGAATGTCCGATATGTAAAGATAACATTTATAAAGAACAAGATGGAAAGATTATTCCAAAACCTAAAGGAGCAACAAGAATATTAGCTCTTGACCAAGCAACATACATTACTGGTTGGTCTATTTATGATTCGGGGAAGTTAATTAAATACGGAACCTTTGAAACAAATTATCCAAACGAAATTCAAAGAGATAATATTATAAAAATGTGGTTAGTCAGTATGATAGAAAACTGGAAACCAGATTTCATTGGGTTAGAAGATATTCAACTTCAAGATTTAGGTAAAAAAGGAAACATTTATGCAGCAGATAATGTAGTCGGAATTCAAACCTTTAAAACACTTGCTCATTTACAGGGTATTTTAATGGAAGCGATTTATGAAAAGAAGATACCTTATGAGTTGTGTCCTACTCCTACATGGCGCGCGCACTGCAAAGTAAATGGAAAAACAAAAACAGACAAAAAACGTTCTATGCAGATTTTGGCAAAGAAATGGTTTGATGTAAGTGTCAGTAATGATGAAGCCGATGCTATCGGAATTGGTAAATATGTTTCTGAAGTGGCTGCAAAAAAAGTTGAAATAGTCTCTTGGGAATAAAAAGAAGAGCGGATAAGCTATTGCTTATCCGCTCCTTTTATTTAGAACTTTTTGAGCTTTTGCTCAAGTTCTTCATGCCACTGAATTAAATGGTCTTCTACAGATTCTTTTAAACAATTACCTCCCGAACTTTTCTCAGCTTCACAAACTTGATTAAATAGTTGCATTGTCTGAGGAAAACTATTCGTTATTCTATCTTTTGCAGAAGTATAAAGGAACTTTGCCACCTCTGGTTCTTTCTGTTCAAGCTCTTTAGCCCACTCAAGCCACATATCAGAATCTTTGAGGTCATCCATCATCTTTTTATATAGAGCTTTAAGTTTTAACATGACGACCTCCTTTTAGCAAAGTTTTGTAATTGCTACATTGATATTTGAGAATGTTGTTGGAATCCCTGTATTAACAAAAGTTAAATTTACATTATTATCTACTGCGCAGCAAGAAGGTTTAACTTGTACGATTGTAGAGAAACTTAAACTTTCTACGTCGGTTAGAGCTGTAGTAGAAGCTGCGCTAGTAAGCGCGCCAGGAATATTAACTCCATTTCTTTGTAGTTGAACTACAATATTACCAACAGTAGCATCAGTTGCTGCACCGACTCCATTAAAAGTCACAAAATAGAAACCTGGTTTGTTAAGAGAAAAAGTTGTTGACCCAGGAGAATGTGTAACTGTACATCCTGTTTTAACAGAGTCATTATTAAAATTTAATGTGCCATTTGTCAATACGGCAAGAGTCGTATTGGTATAACTATTTATCATTTATAAACACTCCTATGATACGGATTTGTACTCTGAAAGAGTGCATTAGGCGCCACAACAGCAACCGTTATTATATCCAAAACCATTATATGCTGTGGTATAAGGACTACAAGTAATATAAGCTGGTTTTGCGCAAGGTCTTAATTCATTGATAAGGGTCTGAGTTTGAGCGTTATTCTGAAGAGCAAGCTGAGCAGACTGCAATTCAGTACGGAGATTCTCAATCTTATCATTAGTCATAAAGTCAATTACACGCTGGAATCCAGCATTTTGCGCTTCAATAATGTCTCTAGTATTCATATTACCAGAGGTAATAATGTCGCAAGTATTTTTGGCATTTTCATATCTAATAGCATCGATATTGCGATTTGTTTCGCAGCAGCAATTCTGAGCAGCAAAACGACTTTCAGTAATAGCGTTATTCACACTATTAAATCCGGTGCATAAATCTCTACCTACACCATTAAATCCCTGTAGATTAGTTGTATTCATGGTATAGAAACCGTCACATAGACCATTCTGAACGCCCTGAATTTGTCTTTCGATGTTATTCATTGTAAAACCGTCGTACATTTCTGCGCGAGTTAATGCTCCATTAGCAGCATTTCCGAATCCACCGAATCCGCCACCACCAAAAGCACTAAAAGCCCAACATTTATATTCGCATAGAGTCGTTAATTCTATACCGTCAAAAGACTGCTTATAGTTTCCTATAAGATTAGACTATATCATTCGTTAAGAAATTCTTTTTCATATACCCATTTAAAATTCTTATGATGTTTCCTTTGGTGAACCAAACATTTCCTAATTGTAGAAAAATCTCCATTAACTGCTTCCGCAGCCTCATATAAAGAACCAAATCTTCCAATAATATTATTATTATTATCTAATTGTAATATATAGTCTTTAAATCTAGCACTTTTATCGCCTTTTTTGCCGTATTGAGAATTATTCTTGCCACTCATGTCAGTTCTAAATTGCCCGCCTAAATTACAATTATATCCATTATTATAAGAATTTTTTATCTGTATATAATAGAGTTCTTTCTCATTTAACTCCTCTTTAGAACACTCTTCTAAAATTTCAAAGACAAAATTGTTTTCTCCATATTTGTTATAAGCATTCTGAAGTTTTATTGAGTGATGTTGATTTGTTCTAAGTAAAAATAAATGATTGGCTTTTCTATTTTGTATCATTGACATCATTTGAGCCATAGGATTTATTCCATTATTCATTGGATTCATAGGCCCCATAGATGGCGCGCTACCCATATTAGGTATGCTTTGGTTCATCATATTCATCATCATTGCAAAAGGATTAGATGAGTTCATTTATCTTTCCTCCGTCATTTTTCTTTAATGTCTTTACTTCTTTCTCTAAGATATTTAATCTTTCCTGACATTTTTGAAAACTTTCAACTAAAGCATTTAAAACATCATTTTGATTTGATTGATTGTTTTGCTGATTTTCTTTAGTATTGTCATATGGCATGATTTTATAAGCCATAAATATTGGATTTCCATTTTGCATTGACTTTAGATATAAAAGACCTTCTGATAGACATAAAGCCACAGATAAACCCGCGCTCATTGGAACATTCGCAACTTCAAGTGAGTTGTTAATAGTATATACATTTCCCTGTGGTTGTGGAAAAAATTGTTGCGATTGAAACTGCGGTATACTCTGTGGCATATTTTGCGATGGCTGAGATTGCCCATAGGATAGCTGATAATTATTAGCCATATTTTTATTCCTCCTTTTTGTCTCCTGCATTTATAAAATAGTAATTTTATTAGAACATTAGATAAAAATAAATTAAAATGAAAGTTTATCTAAAATCTTAAAAATATAGAAAGAGAAATTGTATAAAATATTAAAAAAGCCTTGCGCTGGAGTATACTTTAAGTGTTATAACTATAGTAGAGGATAAAATTAGATAAAAGTTCATAAAATGGTATTTTTTCTGAAAAGTTTAAAATAATTGGGGCGTTGCAGTTAATGTGACAGAAGGGAGAAAGCTATGTCAAAATCAAAAGTTTATTTCACAAAAAATATAACTCCAGAATCAGTTATAAAAATTTATGAAGCACTTGGAGTTGAACTTCCAGGAAAAGTTGGAGTAAAAGTACATTCAGGTGAAGTTGGAAATCAAAATTTTATAAAGCCACAATTTTGGAAACCAATTATTGATAAAGTAAAGGGGACAATCATTGAGTGTAATACGGCTTATGAAGGAAAAAGAAATACTAGTGAGGCTCACTGGGAAACTATGAAACTTCATGGATGGACTGATGTTGCTAAAGTTGATATTATGGATGAAGAAGGAGAAATAGAACTTCCTATAAAAAATGGTAAACGTATAAAAACTAATTATGTGGGAAATCATTTGAAAAACTATGATTCAATACTAGTGTTATCACATTTTAAAGGTCATCCAATGGGTGGATTTGGAGGTGCATTAAAAAATATTTCCATAGGTATAGCATCTTCTTATGGAAAAACTTACATACATGGGGTAGGTAAACCAGAAGATTTTTGGACATCTGATCATGATTCATTTTTAGAAGCTATGGCAGATGCAGCTAAATCAGTAGTTGAATATTTTAAAGGAAATATGGCATTTATAAATGTTATGTGCAATATGTCAGTAGATTGTGACTGTTGTGCTGTAGCAGCAGATCCTAAGATAGGTGATATAGGTATACTTGCATCTCTTGATCCTATTGCACTAGATCAAGCTTGTGTCGATTTAGTATATAAATCAGAGGATGAAGGTAAATCACGTTTAATAGAACGTATGGAATCTAAAAATGGAATTCATACTGTAGAAGCAGCAGCAGATTTAGGATTTGGTAGTAGAGAATATGAATTAATCAAACTATAATAAAAAAGGAATTTGCATATAAATAAATTGCAAATTCCTTTTTTATTATAAATTTGTATATTTATCAAACCAATTGCTTTCACTTCTATGTTTTAATATGAAACTTATTATTTCAAAAATTTCATCTTTAGATTTTGATCTAAAAAGCAGTACATTGTCCCCCATGGCATCAGAAAATATTGGTGGAATATCCATGTTTGCCATTATTTTATCACCGTATTTTTCATAAACTTCTTCCATAGAGTGAAGATAGTCAGTATTATTTCTTCTGCTAACATATCCAACTAAATATTTTCTATTTACATCATAGAAGCATTTATTGTATATTAACATATCAGCCCAAATTGTGAAAACATCTACATCATAAGCATAATTAATCATATCGATTATACATCCACCAGGTGCTCTCATATTAACTTCAAGTCCTACTAAATCACCTTTTTTACCAAGACCTTCTTTATCTTCATCTAATCTAAAAAATTCAAAATGGAAAAACCTACTTCTAGTATCGAAAGCTTGAACAGCCTTTTTACCTATTATTTCTATATCTTTTCCTTCGAAATCTTGGAAGTAAAAAGCCATATCTTCATGGTCATTTACTGTATTCATGATAGAATTTAGATAAACATGACTAGAAGAGATTAAAATATTTTTATTGGCATCTGTTATACCATCAAAGGTTTCTACATGACCACAAATAAATTCTTCCATAATATATTCTACATGAGGATCTTTTGTAGAAAAGAAGTAATTTAATTCGTCTAAATTGTTTAATTTATAAGTATCACATGCCCCAACACCATTATCAGGTTTTACTATGACAGGATAACCTATAAGATTGGCAAAATTAACAGTTTCTTCATAATCATGGACAAGTATATACCTAGCAACAGGTATATTACAAGATTTATAAATATTTTTCATTTGAGATTTATATTTCATAGTATACAAATTTTCATATTTAGTTCCACTATTAACATCAAATTCACTTCTAAGTTTTGCTTCAGTTTCTAGCCAATATTCATTTTCTGATTCTATCCAATCGATTTTACCGTATTTTTCACTGAAAAATCTACAAGCAGAACAAACTTCATTATAATTTTCTAGTGTATTAACTTTATAGTATTCAGTAACTGAATTTTTAGTATGTTCAGGCAAAGTATCATAAGGTGCATCACCTATTCCAAGTACGTTTACACCTCTATCTTTTAGTCTACTACAAAAATTAAAAAAATCTAGTGGAAAGTTTGGTGAAATAAAAACAACATTCATAAGCATAATCCCCCTTGTAAAGTAAGTTTTTTAAATATTAAAGTAATTTTTCTAAAAAATATCTAAATTGAATTTTCCACCAATTCCAATCGTGATTTACATCATATCCCCATAAATCAACTAAAGCAGGAATATTTTTATAATATAGTAATTCTCCCATTCGTGTAGTAGTTTCTATGGCTGGTTCTTCCCAAGCTCCTTGACCACAACAAAGAATTATTTTACATTTACGATATTTTTCTACATAAGGATGGTCATAACTCATGCCATTTATATATTTTACAGGTGCATTGTTATAAACTAAATCATCACAATAATCACCAAAGAATAAATTTGAATCGTAATATCCGCTTAAAGCAATAGTAGCTTTAAAAGTATCTGGATTTCTAAATAAGAAATTAGCAGCATGAGAAGCTCCCATGGAACATCCTGCTGTAAATATACCGTTAATATAATGATTTTTATCTATTTCATAATTGATTTGTAGAATTCTTGGAACAAGCTCATCTACAATATAATGATACCATCTTTCATGAGAAAGAATTCTTTGTCTGGGATTTTTATCAAATGCAGACCAACTTTCTTCATCCACACTATCGCAGCAAAATAATTGAATTACTCCATCTTCAATTAAATCACTTACAGTATCAACCATTTTAAAATTTTCAAAATCATAAAATCTACCATCTTGGCAAGGAAAAATTAATATGGGTTGACCACTGTGGCCATAAACTTTAAACTCCATATCTCTATTTAAATGGTGGCTATATTCCTTATAATATTTTATATTCACAAATATCACTCCCTTATTTTGTAAGACAATTAATATAAATAGTATCACAATATGGTAGTTTTATCATAAAATCTTAAAAATTTAATTTGTAAAAGAAAATAAAAAAGAATTTTTTATTATATAATTTATAGGCCAAATAAGAATTTTGTTGATTTAAGTAAAATTCTATGTTAGTATTTATTTATGATTTTAAATATAGAATTTAGTTTTCTAGGGTTCCACATTTTATAATGGACTGGTACAAGAGAAAACACATAGTTTATCTATAGACACGGAAGGGTAAAAGCCTGGGAGATATGAAGTAATATCTCCACAGGCTTTTTTATGTATAATTTAAAATATATAAAAGTCAAAGAATGATGAGCAAAACAATAGAAAAATAAACAAAATAATCATATATTAATAAAAATAGATAAATATATATGTCTATTTTTGTTAAAACTAATTTGTTTAAATTATAAATAATAAGATAATATAAAGGTAGTATTGAAAGAGGTGAAATAAGTTGAAAAAAGCAACCATCATAATAAAAAATGCCAAAATATATACAATAGATAATAAAAATTCCATAAAAGAAGCAATGGTTATAGATGATAATAAAATAATATATTTGGGAAGCAATGAAGAAGTAGAGCACTTTATTACTGAAGACAGCAAAGTAATAGATGTGGGTAAAAAAGTAATACTACCAGGATTTGTAGATAGTCATATTCATCCACCAGGAACAGCATTGACAGATTTATATGAAGTATCTTTGTATGGACTTAATAGTATAGAAGAATACAAAGATACTATAATAAAATTTATAAAAAATAACCCACAATCAAAAATTATTTATGGAAGAGGATGGTCACTGGGGGCTTTTCAAGGAGAAGAGTTGGCAAAGGGACCTAAAAAAGAGCACTTAGATGAAGTAAGTAAAGAAATTCCTATAATTTTAAGAGCTTATGATGGACATACTATCTGGCTAAATTCTAAAGCTATGGAAGTTTTTAATATAGATTTAAATACACCTTGTCCAGCTGGTGGAAAAATAGAAATAAATTATGAAAAAAAAGAACTTTGGGGAACATTGAAAGAATCAGCTATGGATCTTATATCAGATAGGGATTATAGCGATGAAGAATATGAGAAGGCTTTTGAAGTTTTTCAAAAACAAATGCATAAATATGGAATAACAAGTATACTTGCCATGTCAGGATTAGATTGGGGGATAAGAGCAAAAGTATATGACAATTTATTTAAGAAAAATAAATTAAATATGAGAATATCAAATAGTATAATAATATTTGCTGATGAAGATTGGAAAAGCCAAATAGATGAAATTATAAAAGTTAGAGAAAATTACGATTGTGAAAACTTTAAGACAACTACTGTAAAATTTTTAGGAGATGGTGTTGTTGAAGGTTGTACAGCTTATTTATTAAAACCTTATGAAATAGGCGCTAAAATGGGAGAAAATTATTATGGTGACTTCTTATGGAATGAGGAAGATTTAACAAATTCTATTAAATATGCCAATGATAATGATTTTTCTATACATGTACACTCTGTGGGAGATGGTTCAACTAAAAAGGTTTTAGATGCAATTGAAAAAACTTATAAATTAAATAATAAAAATTTTAGAAACACCATAACTCACTTACAATTAGTTGATAAAAATGATATAAAAAGATTTAAAAATTTAAATATTATAGCAGCTGTGCAGCCCTATTGGCATTTAAAAGGTCCTAAGTGGTGGGAAGAAGTTGATTATAAATTATTGGGAGAAAGAGCAATAGAAGAATATCCTTTAAACTCTTTTATTAAAGAAAATGTAATTATAACATCTTCATCAGACCATTCAGTAACACCTGTTCCCAATCCTTTTTATGCCATAGAAGCTGGCGTAACTAGAAATTTATATAATCACAACTACTTTTGTGTAGAAGATATAAAAGATATGGATGATGAAAGATATTTACTAAACAAAGCTGAAAGAGCAACTGTAAAAGACTTAGTTAGAAGTTTTACCATAAATGGAGCTTATCAAATTTTTAGAGAAAAGGAAATTGGTAGTCTTGAAGTTGGAAAATATGCAGATTTTATAATAATAGATAGAGATATTTTTAATATTAATCCCATAGATATTGAAAATACAAAAGTTTTACAAACTTTCTTCAATGGAAAATTAGTATATGATATAAAACAAAAATAAGAGATGATATCATCTCTTATTTTTTAATGAAAATGTTCCATATTATTTCTATAAGAATTCATAACTTTTTTAAATAGTGTTGGAACAGTAGGTGGTGACCAAGTTATGGCATTGGCACCAGCTTTTATAGTTTCTAATATGGTTTCATCAGAGGGACCACCTGTGGCGATTATGGGAAGTTTTGGATATTCTTTTCTTATTTTAGCCACAATTTTTGGAGTATCAGTTGAAGCTGATACATTTAATATACTAGCACCTGCCTTTATTCTTCCTTCAAAATCTGTATCTTCACTTATAACACTAACAATTACAGGTATATCTAAAGCAGAAGATAAGGTTTTTAATGTTTCATTGGAAGTTGGGGCATTTAAAACAACTCCCATGGCACCTTGAATTTCAGCATTTGTACCAAGCATAACGGAACGAAGACCGCTTGTAAGTCCACCACCAACACCAGTAAAAACAGGAATATCGGAAGCTAAAAGCAATGCTTGAGTTATTATGGGTTGTGGAGTAAAAGGATAAACAGCCCAAATCGCATCTGCATTAACATTTCTTATTATTGCTAAATCAGTTGTATATACAAGGGATTTTATCCTTTTTCCAAAAACATTAATTCCACTACACTGCCTAATAACCTCAGGAACACGAAGAAAAGATTTTCTAAGAGTTCCTTCGATGGCTGTTGGCATTTCCTTCATTATATAAACCTCCAATTCAAAAGGGTATTTTAATCAAATTATAATTTCTTATTTAATATGTCCCATGACAATAATTTTTATGTAGAGTAACTTTCATAAATAAAAACAGTAGATATGCTTGAAGTATATCTACTGTTTTAGTTTAATTTTATTCTTCTGTTTTAATATTATATTTTTTTACTTTTCTGTATAAAGTAGCAATTCCAATATCTAAAGCTTTAGCTACTTGTTTCATTTCTTGAGTATTATTGCCGTATTTTTTTATTGCTTTTTCAATTTCTTCTTTTTCTAATTGTTCCACAGTTTTTATTTCTTCTTTATATAATTCATCTAGTTTATAAGAAATTAAATTAGACATACTATTTATAAATTCACATAATTCTTGATCTTTAGAAAGGATTTTATTTTTTTGTTCTTCAGTGAAGGCTGCTATACCTAAAATTCCTAAATTATTATTACCTAATCTTATTGGAGTACAAATATCGGCTAGTTCTTTGCAGTCTTTGTTATGAATACAAATCTTACAACTATGGTCAAGTTCACGATTTATAATATAAGTTTCACCAGAATTTAATACTTTTGAGAAGGCTGAATTATCTGATATCTTTTCGTTGATTTTATCTTCAAAAATTCCCGTACCTGCAATTCTAACTAAATCTTTAGAAACTACAGTAACATCCACATCTAAAACTGTGGATATATTTTGACAAATACTCTGTATATAATTAGTTATATCATTAAGTTTCAAGTTTAAACCTCCCAACATATTTTATTTAAAAAATGTGGTTTTCTTAAGTATACCATAAATTATTGCGAATTATTATCAATTTTAATCTTTTGAGAAAATAAAATTATCATTATAATTACGAATTATCATTTTGATAATTATCGCTTGTGTTATCAAAATGATAATGCTACAATAATGTTATTAAAAGGGTAATAAATAAAATATTGGGGGTAATAAAAATGATATATAAAGATGGATTAGATTTAATAGGAAATACACCTATAATTTCATTAGATAAGATAGGATATAAAAATGTCTATGTAAAATTGGAAAAATATAATCCAGCAGGAAGTATTAAAGATAGAATAGCTCTTTCCATGGTTGAAGGAGCAGAGAGAAAGGGGATTTTAAATAAAGAAAGTGTTTTAGTAGAAGCAACTAGTGGAAATACAGGAATAGCACTTGCTATGGTAGGTAAGTTAAAAGGATATAAGGTAATTATTATAATGCCTGAAACTATGAGTATGGAAAGAAGACAACTAGTAAAGGCTTTTGGAGCTGAGTTAATTTTAACTGAAGGTTCTAAAGGAATGAACGGTTCCATAGAAAAATTAAATGATCTATTAAAAGAAAATAAAAACTATGTAAACTTAGGTCAATTTGAAAATGAAGACAATCCAAGAATTCATTATGAAGCTACAGGGCCTGAAATATATAAAGAATTACCTGATGTGGATGTGGTTATTGCGGGTATTGGATCTGGTGGGACTATAAGTGGTATAGGAAAATTTTTAAAAGAACAAAATGAAAATGTTAAAGTAATAGGTATAGAACCGAAATCCTCACCACTTATAACACAAAAAAAGGCTGGAGCACATAAAATACAGGGGATAGGTGCCAATTTTATACCAAAAAATTATGATGAAAATATAGTAGATAAAGTAATAACAGTAAGTGATGAAGATGCATTTGAAATAGTAAGATTAATGGCAAATAAATTAGGAATTTTAGTTGGAATATCTTCCGGGGCAAATATCTTTGGATCCATAGAAATTTCTAAAAAATATCCAGATAAAAAAATAGCTACAGTGGCTCCCGATGGAGTAGATAAATATATGTCCATGGGTATTTTTTAAGGAGGGATAATCATGCTTTTTGAACATACTAAAGCAGATATAAATTTTATTTTGGAAAATGACCCAGCAGCTAGAAATAAAGTGGAAGTCTTTTTATTATATCCTTCAGTCCACTGTTTAATGATGTATAGAGTATCACACTTTTTTTATAAAAAGAAAAGATTTTTTATTGCTAGAGCAATATCTCAGTTGGCAAGATTTTTTACAGGAATTGAAATTCATCCAGGCGCTACTATAGGAATGGGAACATTAATAGATCATGGTAGTGGCGTAGTTATAGGAGAAACCTCCATAATTGGAGATAGAGTTACCATATATCAAGGTGCTACTATAGGTGCCACAGGAAATGAAAAAGAATTTAAGAGACACCCAACATTAGGTAATGATATAGTGGTAGGTTCTGGTGCAAAAATACTTGGCCCAGTAAATATAGGTAATCATTGTAAAATAGGTGCAAATTCCGTAGTACTAAGTGATATGCCAGAATACTCTACAGCAGTGGGAATTCCTGCAAAAATAAAATCTAATCGTTATAAAGTAGTAGAACAAGAAGCAGATGATATAGTATATTTTATATAAATGTAAAAAGAGAGGCTTGCCTCTCTTTTTTAGTGTATGTTTACTTATTGAAATAATTATTTTATTCAAATAATAATTATTGTTAAAAATATTTATATATGATAAAATTTCTACAATAGAATGACAAGGGAGAGTAAAATGAGAGAAAAATTAAATAAATTCATGTATGGAAGATATGGAAATGATGAATTAAATCAATTTATATTTAAATTAGTAATAGGAAGCTTAATAATATCACTATTTACTAAGGGAATTACTTATATTAGTGAGATATTTTATTATATAAGTATATGTTTAGCAATATCTGTATATTATAGAATATTTTCTAAAAATATCGGTAAAAGACTATCAGAAAGAGATTCATATTTATCATATAGAAGTCAATATAAAGTAAAAATGGCAAAGAGAAAAAAATACAATGAAGAAAAGAAAACTTATGCTTTTTTCAAATGTCCGTCATGTAAACAAAAAGTTAGAGTGCCTAAAAATAAAGGAAAAATATCTATACACTGTCCTAAATGTGGAGTGGATTTTATAAAGAAAAGTTAAGAAAAAGAGCCTTGCAAATATTTAAATTTGTAAGGCTTTTTTTGTATAAATTTAAAGAAATTATAAAAAACTGTTGTATTATCAAAATGATAATGATACAATTCTATTATCATTTTGATAATAAGGATTTTGGGAGGAATTATGAATAATACATTTTTATCACAATTTTTAATGATGACTAACTTATATTCTGTAGGTATGGTCATTATATTAGTAGGTTTATTTTTTATAATAAACAAAATGAGCAAGAAATTTAAATTTACAAAACTAATGATAATTTCCATATTTATAGGATTGGCACTTGGAGTATTTATACAATTAGTTGCTAAGTTTCCAGATAATCCAGGAGAAATTACATGGATAAATGAAGTTAGTACTTGGTATGGACTATTTGGAAATGGATTTATGGATTTATTAAAAATGATAGTAGTACCTTTAGTTTTAGTTTCTATTATCAGAGTTATTATGAATATGAAAGAAGATAATTTAGGAAAATTAACATTTAAATCTATGTTTATGTTCTTTGCAACTACTGCTATGGCAGCAATAATTGCAGTTATAGTTGCAAAAATATTTAATTTAGGATCTTCTTCTATTCAGGCGGTAAGTACAAGTGAAGAACTTAGAGAAATAACTTCTTTACCGGATACTATAAGAGGATTACTTCCTTCTAACCCAGTAAAAGTTATGGCTGATGGAAATACAGTAGCTGTAGTAATATTTGCATCATTTTTAGGACTAGCTATTAGAAGATTATCAAAAAAATATTTAGATATTATAAAACCATTTATGGATTTTGTGGAAGCTTTTTATAAAATAATAGTTTCAGTAGCTATAACAGTAATCAAACTTATGCCTTATGCAGTAGTACCACTTATGGCAAGTACTATAGCAAGTAGAGGAGTTAAATCTTTACTTGATGTGGTAGATTTCATCTTAGCATTATACATAAGTGTGGCAATTATGTTTGTTGTTCACTTAGTTATAATTACTTTAAGTGGAATGAATCCTCTAACTTATATTAAAAATGCTTCAAAAGCTTTAATATTAGCATTTACATCACGTTCAAGTCTTGGAACACTACCTGTTACTTTAGAAGTTTTAACAGAAAATATGGATGTGGATTCAGGAACTGCCAGCTTTGTAACAAGTTTAGGTTCAAATATGGGTATGAATGGATGTGCAGGAATTTACCCAGCATTAGTAAGTGTGATGCTTGCTAATATGGCGGGCGTTGAAATGAACTTTACATTTTATGTAATGCTTATAATAGTAATAACAATTAGTTCTCTTGGAATAGCAGGTATACCAGGAACAGCTACAATGTCAGTATCAGTAGTAATTTCAGGAATGGGAATGGGGGCATACTTCCCACTAGCTGGAGCAATAATTGCTATAGATCCAATACTTGATATGGGAAGAACTATGTTAAATGTAAATGGAGCAATGGCAGCTTCCATAGCAGTAGATAGTTCAATGAAAAAAGAAAATAAAAAAGAACGTAAAATAGCTTAATAGATAAAGTAGGAGTATACATTGATATTACTCCTACCTTTTTGTTTATCAAAACTATATGAAAAGTCTTATTATGAACGCTACTATTAAAGCAACTGTTAGCTCTATTAAAGTTTTCTTTGCTGTATCATATAAAACTACTAATGTAGCTATAAAGATTATTGTATCTATTATACTTACAAAATCAAAATACCACATTCCTATGTAAAAAGAACATAATATCATTACGGTAATGATACATATCTTAATTATCATAGGTATTATACCATTACCTTTTAAATACCAACATATAAATGCTAAGATAGGTGAAAATAAAGTTATACCATACCATATCATCATATAATTCATAGGATTAAATCCAGCAAATACAATAGTATATAAATGATAAGTAATGTTCATACCTAAGAAAAATAAAAAAACATTAATACTTGCTCTCAGTGGTGTACTGCTATATATAGATATACATAATGCTATTAAGAGCCAAATACCCAACATAGAGAAGACATTTCTTAAATCAAGAAACTCTAAAATATTATGCCACCATATATCATCAGATAAAGTCATATTATCAAGATATTTAGAAAAAATCCCTAGTAAAATTCCCAAAACCAATATCATTGTTGTATTGACTATCTTTTTAGAGAATGTTAAAGTCCTATCTTCGTCTCTTACTTGTTTCAAAAAATTTATCATTTTTATCTCACTTTCTTATCAAATTTTAAATAATATTTATTTAACAATGAATTTTATTGATATGATTATAACAAGATATTAATAGTTTATCAATAAAAATTTATCGAAAAACAATAAAAATTTATTGTGTTTTTATAAAAAATGAATTAATATAATTAGAGAATATAAAAAAAGGAGAAAACAAAATGAAAAAAAATTATTCTAAAATTTTAAATATTATAGTTGTAGTAGGTATAATATTGACTTTAATTTTATTAGCAGGGATACCATTTATATTGGGAGCACTTAGCAAAAGTTTAGATATAAATATACAGTCAAAATTTATAATAAATATAACAGTAGGAATTTATATTTGTGCCCTACCTTATGTAACAGCACTGTTTAATTTAAAAAAATTATGTACTCATATGACAAGCAAAAATCCATTTTCAAAAAGCATTCCCAAGTATATAAATAATATTGCTTATTGTGCTTTAAGTGAAGTTGTTATTTTTAACTTAATGAATATAATTTTTTACTTTGCATTTGATATATATCTTTATGCAATAACTATTTTAAGCTGTATTTTAGTGTCATTCTTATCCCTTGCTATAGGAGTATTTGCTTTAGTTTCATCCAAGTTATTTGAAAGAGTTATAGAAATTAAGGATGAAAATGATAAAACTATTTAAGGAGGTAAATATATGGCTATAATTGTAAATTTAGATGTAATGATGGCAAAGAGAAAAATGAGTGCCACAGAACTTTCAAAGAAGTTGGGAATTACTATGGCGAATTTATCCATATTAAAAAATAATAAGGCAAAGGCCGTTAGATTTACTACATTAAATGAAATTTGTAAAGCACTAGATTGTCAGCCTGGAGATATTCTTGAATATGTTCAAGATGAAGAGGAGAGTACTGATTAGTAGAAAATAATGAATATAAATGGGGAGGAAGTCTTATGCACATTATTAAGAAAATATTAAAAATATTTTTAGTTTTTGTGGCTATATTGATAGGTATTATAGGATTATTTTTTGGAAAGATATTATTTGATTTATGGAGTAATGGAGCACTTTTTTTAGACAGTAAAGATGTGATTTATGAAAATTGGCATGTAAGATTACCAGAAGGTGGAAAAGAAATATACTACACAGATAGTGGGGCAAATTTTCATGGAGATGGGCAAAGGTACTCTGTATACAAGTATGATAATGAAGAAACTATAAGTAATGCTTTTGAGTGGAAGAATAAAAAAGATAAAAACATAGAAGAAGAAATTAAAGAAGTATTGCAATATTTAAAAGAAGAAAATGTCAAGATACCAGAAAAATATAAAATTGATTTTAATAAAAAATATAAATATATAACAAAAATAGACGACCATGATGATTCTAAGTTGTATTTAATTTATATAATTGATGAAAAAAGAATTTATATTGTAGAAAATATTTACTAAATATGAATGGAATTAGGAGAGATATATGAGTTTAACAACGAATTTATTAATAATATTTTTAATATCAGTTTTAATACTTGTAATATTAGTTGTATTATTTTTAGTATTTATACTAATACCATATATGTGATTTAAATTATAAAAATAGACATAAGTTTAAATTTTTAAACAGATTTAATGAAGAATATTAATACAATACGAACTAAAGAAAATATTCTGCCTTAAGTGAAGTGATTATTTTAAACTTAATAAATGTAATAATTCTACTTTGCTTTTGGTATATATTTCTATGCAATAATTATTTTCAGCTCTGTTATAGTTTCATTTATATCTCTGGCAATAGGAGTATTTGCTTTAGTTTCATCTAAGCTATTTGAAAGAGTTATAGAAATTAAAGATGAAAATGAGTGCTACAGAACTTTTAAAGAAGCTGGGAATTACTATGGCAAATTTATCTATGTTAAAAAAAATAATAAGGCAAAGGCTGTGAGGTTTACTACATTAAATGAGATATGTAAAGTTTTGAATTGGCAGCCAGGAGATATTCTTGAATACGTAGAAGATAAGAGTACTGATTGGTAGAATTTACTAAATTAAATGACATTTGATTGATACAGTTGAAGACCTGAAAATCTAAGAAAGCTATTTATAATATTCATCAGATAAACAGTTACCATGGTCAGTTAAAGAAGTTCATGATTAGTTTTAATAATATTTCGACTAAGTATTTGAACAACTATCTTACTTGGAATGAATTATGCTAAAGAGGCAGATACAGATAAAAAAGTATCTTTCTATTTTTTGTGTTGCCAACATAAAAAACAGGCAAATATAGAGATTTGTCAATCAGACTAACAATTTTGTTAGCTGTGTAAATTAGAAAATTATATTTTACGGAGGTTACTCATTGAAAAAAGGAATACTAGCATTATCTATCATTTTATTATTGGGATTTTGCATTGGATGTAGTAGTGAAGGGAAAGTTAAAAGAGACAAACCTGAATCAACGGATTTAACTGCGGTTAATGTAAATGAAATAGTACTTGGTGTTTCTTCTAAGAGTCTTGATTTGACTAAATATAGTGCTGTTCCTAATGAACAAACAGCAGATGAGAAAAACACGCAATACTTTGAAGAACTACAAATAACAACAGATGATGATGGAGTTGTAACCCTTATCAAGGGTATTGTTGGACCAGGTACTAGAGTGAATGTAAATGACTCACAACCGTTATCAATTAGTGAAGTAGTAGAAAAACTTGGCTCAAACTATAATGAATATTGGTTTGACCGCGAACAAAATATAAAAGCATATACGTATTATGATGAAATACAAAAAATATATGCAACTTTTGCAACTTTTGACGATAATCTTATTTGGCTTATATTAAATGAATAAATATAATTCCTCAACAAATACCAGTTTTACGAGATAAAATATATACTGTGACATAGGGATATAGAAAAGATATCTATTATGCCAAAAGTAAATGTAAAAGCCATTTTAAATAAAGATGAACTTAAAGATTTAATTTCAGTAGCATAGGGAGTTTTAAGTGGTTTATTTAGTTCTGATAAAATTAATAAATCTTTTTAAAGGGAGAATTACATTGAAAAAAATAAATAATAAATTGATTCAAAACTTAATAATAATCTTACAAATACTTTATATTTTATTATTTTTTGCCACAAGTATTATAAATGATATCTATTATACATTTTGGGCAAGTGTAATAATAAGTATAATCAGTTTAATTTCAAGTATGATAAATGTTATAAATAAAGGTAATTTTAGAGTTTTATTTATACTAATAAGTATTGCTGAAATTTTATTTACAGTATTCATATACCTTATTCCAGAAGCAGGAATACCTGCTCCAGTTAAATTATTTTAATTGGTAGTAAATTAATAATATTTTTATTTCAAATTTATTACATAATTATCTAACATAGGCAAATTTTTAAACAGATTTAATCAAAAATATTAATGTAATACGAACTAAAGAGCAGACGTAATGCTATCTCTGCTTTTTTATGATAGGACAAAGAAAGTCTTATATAGTCTAATAATATCCATAGGGATGGCATATTTTATTAGGATTTTTATACAGGATAAGATTTTTTGTAATAAAGTTACAGTAATACTTAAAAACAGTGATAAAATATACTTAGGAATAAAAAATATAAAAGGGAGAATGAAAATATGACAAAACCATCAATTTATCATAGCCAAGGATATAATTGTGCTGAAGCAATTATAAAATCTTATAATGAAGAATTTAATACAAATATACCAGTCGCTCTAGGAAGTGGAATGGGAACAGGTATGACAGTAGGTAGTTTATGTGGGGCTGTAAATGCAGCAGTATTAGTAGCAAGTTTTATAAAAGGAAGAGAAAATAGCGACTCTCCAAATGAAGCTAGAAAATATTCAAAAGAAATTATGAACAAAGTTAGAAAACAATATAACACAGAACTTTGTGCAAACTTAAAAAGTAATAAAGTAAGTTGTGGCGAAATTATAGATTTTTCATATAATGCATTAAAAGAAGTTTTAAAAAATGCATAATATGGAGATGAAATTAAGTGGAAGGTTTATCAAACCTATTTAGAGGAAATGGCTATACTACAATAAATGGAGCACAACTGAAAAATATACTAAATGATAGTAATATAGTAATTTTAGATGTGAGAAATCCAGGAGAATATAGAAATGGACATATTCCAAAGGCAATAAATATTCCAGTAAATGAAATCCAAGGGAGATTATCAGAGATAAGTCTATATAGAAATAGTGCAATTTTAGTATATTGTGCATCAGGTAGTCGTAGTATAAAAGCAGCTTACTTTTTATCTAGAAATGGATTTAAAAAGATTTATAACTTAAGTAGAGGCATATCTTCTTATAAAGGTACGTTAAGTAAAATGTAACAAAAATACCAGATTCTTTGAATCTGGTATTTTTATATTTTTATCCAATTTTCACAAGTATTTATTAATTCATTAATATCTTCTAAAAATTCTTTAATATGATAACCATCAATTGTTGCATGATGAACAGTGATGGAAAGGGGCATAATAATTTTATTATTTCTTTCTATAAAATTTACTTGCTTCAAAAGATGGAAAATAGTAATCTTTAATACTGTGATTGTGTAAAGAAAAATCACTAAAGCTAAACCAAGGAATATAAGAAATTATAAAAGTATTTTTAGGTGGTATACCTTTTGAAGTTAATATTCCATGATCATTGCCAAATTTTTTTGTATCATTTATATAATTATTATAAAAAGTCTTAAAGTCATCACAATAATTTAGCCATAATAAAGAAGTTGTTTTATCATCTTTGTGAAATTGAGGAAAAGCTGGATGAATATATTTATAATATCCAAGAGTATTATCCTTAAGTCCCACGCGAAATTCCTTATGATTGTTTAAAACTTTAGATACAATATATAAATAAGTAGGAAAAAATTTCAAGTCTTTACTTTTTAGATGTTTTCTTGATTTTGTGACATCAATTTCTACTGTTAAACTATAAGATGCAGGTGACATTTGGCTATAATAATAAAAACTTTCAGCCATAGGTCAAGTATCCATTTTTATAGGGGCAAACTCATCTTTCATAATTATCTTCCTTTCATTAACAGTCCATGTTGATTACAATACATATAGAACTTTCCTCTTTCAAATTTTCCGCAAAGTCTAGGGAATCTTACTGTTGGACTTTGTTCAGGATAAAGTTTTATAAGAAGAACTCTATCATAAGTTACATAAGCTACAAAAGATATAAAGTGGTCTTTTGTCATTTCATGGTTTATTTCAACATAGTAATCATTTTCCACTTCTTCTATATTTATACTATGGTTTTCATTCATTACTTTTGGAACTAGAGCTTCTAATTTTCTACCACAACAAGAAAAATCACCATCACCTGTTGAGTTTATAACATTGCCACAATTTGGGCATGCATAAAATTTAATTCTTTTCATATTTCCTCCATTTATATCATTTTCTTGTAAATCACCAAGAAGTATTTTTTCTATATTCACGTTAAAAATTTTAGATATATCTCTAAGTAAAGATATATCAGGACAACCTAGACCACGCTCCCACTTGGAAATGGTCTTATCAGATAATTCTAATTTTTCTCCTAGTTGTTTTTGAGTGAGATTTTTTTCTTTTCTAAGTTGAAAAATTAGGCTGCCTATTTTTTCTGGATTCATTTTTCTCACCTCCACATTAATAGGATAAACCCTTTGAATGATTTTTACAATCGACTCTTAGTAGATTTTTTTAGAATTTTGTGATATAGTTAAATATAATTTACGAAATTTACTTCATAGACAATTTTATGAGATATGTGAAGTGATAGGGGGAAACAGATGAATTACGAAATAAAAGGAAATGTAGTACCAGCAGTAGAAGTTAGTTTATCTAGAGGAGAGTCCGTGTTTACTCAGTCTGGTGGAATGTTTTATCAAACTGAAGGAATAAAAATGGACACTAATACAAGAGGTGGACTTTTCAAAGGTATAGGCAGAATGTTTGCTGGTGAGTCAATGTTTATGGCAACATATACAGCTACTCAAGATGCTAAAGTTGCATTTGCATCAACATTGCCAGGAAGTATAATACCTGTTGATGTTAGTGAAGGCAGATTTACTATACAAAAAGGAGCTTTCTTAGCAGCCGAGTCTTCTATTGAATTAAGAACTACTTTTAATAAAAAGTTGGGAACAGGATTCTTTGGTGGAGAAGGATTTATACTTCAAGAATTAAGTGGTAGAGGTATTGCCTTCTTAGAAGTAGATGGAGATGCTATTGAGATGAATTTAGCACCTGGTGAAGTTTTAAAAGTAGATACAGGAAACTTAGTAGGATTTGAAGATAGTGTAAGATATGAAGTGGAAAGTGTAAAAGGTTTAGGTAATATATTATTCGGTGGTGAAGGATTATTTTTAACTAGACTTACAGGTCCAGGAAAAGTCATTCTTCAAACCATGAATATGAATGAATTTGTCCTAAGAATAGATTCATATATGCCGAAAAGTACAACTTAATAAAGAAAAGTAAAAGTAGTTATTAATAAAAATATTAGTAACTGCTTTTTTGTTGAGAGATTTAAAATTACCTTCATGTAGTTGACAAGTGAACTATATAAAATTATAATAGTTAACAAGTGAACTATATAAGAAAGGAATAAATGAGTGGAAGATTATATAATAAAATTTGCATCGATAATAAAAGAACTTAAAAGAAAAAATAGATCAGTAATATCATCGTATAAATTGTCGCCAAATGAAATAGATATTTTAGTGTCCCTTCATATGGGGAAATTTAATATGGCAAAGGATATTGCTGAAAACTTTGAAATATCAAAATCCCTTGTTTGTAGATCAGTAGATTCCCTTATAAAAAAGGGATACATAGATACCAAAAAAGATGAAAAGGATAAAAGAATAACACACTTAATTCTTAAAGATGAAGCAAAGCCCATAGTGGAAGCTTTAAAAGAAAATAGGGAAAAAAACAATAAAATTTTATTAAAAGATATAGATGAAAAAGAGTTAAAAATTTTTAATAAAGTTTTAGATAAAATGAAAGACAATATTTCATAAAAATTTATATTAGGGAGATGGAAAAAATGAGTAATCAAAGTACAGATTTAGGAAAAGATAGCATAGGAAAGTTGATGTTTAAATTATCTGCTCCAGCCATAATTGCTCAAATTGTCAATGTTTTATATAACATTGTAGATAGAATATTCATAGGAAGAATGGCAAATGGTGATTTGGCTATGGCAGGAGTAGGTGTAGCTTTTCCAATAATTTTACTGATATCAGCTTTTAGTGCTCTAGCAGGTATGGGAGGAGCACCTTTAGCAGCTATAAAAATGGGGGAAGATGACGAAGATTATGCAGAAAAAATAATGGCCAATAGTTTTTCTTTGTTAATTATAATTGCCATTACATTAACTTCTGTATTTTTATTATTTAAAGAACCAATTTTAATTGCCTTTGGTGCCAGTGAAAAAACATTGTCCTATGGTATGGACTATATAAGTATTTATTTGTTAGGTACAATATTTGTACAGATAGCTTTAGGAATGAATTCATACATAAATACACAAGGTTTTGCAAAAATAGGAATGATGACAGTAGCTATTGGGGCACTTATAAATATAGTATTAGATCCTATTTTAATATTTGGACTAAATCTAGGAGTTAAAGGAGCAGCTTTAGCTACATTAACAGCACAAGCAGTTTCAGCTGCTTGGGTATTAAAATTCTTGTTTGGTAATAAAAGTATTCTTAAAATAAGAAAGAAAAATTTGAAATTAGATAAAAAAATAATACTTTCTATAGTAGGTTTGGGAATGGCTCCTTTTATAATGCAATCTACAGAGAGTCTTGTGTTAATTTCACTAAATACTCAATTATCTAAATATGGTGGAGATTTAGCAGTGGGTGCTATGACTATTATGAGTAGTATAATGCAAATGATTTTACTACCTATGACTGGACTTACACAAGGAGCACAGCCAATAATAAGTTACAATTATGGAGCTAAAAATATAAATAGAGTAAAGAAAACATTTAAATTATGTTTAATTTCTTCTCTTATTTATTCAGCAGCAGCTTGGCTATTACTTATGACATCATCAGAAGTTTTAGTAAAAATATTTAACAATGATCCATCACTTTTACAAATAACATCAAATAGTATAAAAATATATTTTGCAGGAATATTTATTTTTGGAGCACAAATATCTTGTCAACAAACATTTTTATCTCTAGGAAAAGCAAAAATTTCATTATTCTTAGCTTTACTTAGAAAGATAATACTTTTAATTCCATTAATATTTATATTACCTAT
>OGRO01001121.1_pt1 | contig 24114 bp, 18 predicted proteins | sample 1553451 | NCBI WGS metagenome assembly OGRO01 (sample SAMEA2580021, study PRJEB22360) | human gut metagenome | reverse complement strand
AACATTCCTCACACAACATATAGTGCACCTGGTACGCAAAGTCTTTGGACATACCTGTTTGTTGACCCACAGGAACTTCTTGACCCGCTTACGGGCGGCTATGCCAAGCAGACATCAGAATTGCTAAGAAAAATCAATTCTGCTTTTTTAATTCCGGCAGGTCAAAGCCCTTCTGTTTCATTTTATTTTAACCAGATCTGCTATTCAATGCAGGAAAAGCCATCAAACCACCACTTAAAGGTTCGTTCTGATTTTCTTTCACTGCTGATTGACGCTGTTAATTTTCTTCCTAAGCAGGAAACTGCACCTGAAATGTTAGACAGTGCCTCTACGCTCTCGATCGTCCCGGCCCTAGAGTATATCAAGCAAAATTATATGATAAGCTTTTCTATGGATTACTTAGCAGAGCTATGCGGATTAAGTCCAACACATTTCAGACGTATCTTTAATCTTGCGATGGGCCGCAGCCCACTCGAATATTTAAATACAGTACGTATCAACAAGGCGTGCTACCTGCTTCGCTCAACTGAAAACTCTATATTAAATATATCGGAAGATGTTGGTTTCCACTCAATTTCCAGCTTTAACCGTTATTTCAGCCGTATGATCGGCATGTCACCACGAGAATATCGCTGCTGTGACAGTCAGGATGAACGACTGCAAAAAGCTAAGATCATGAAATTTAATGGCTGGATGGAAGCAGAACGATAAGTCATCTAAAAAAGAGGAACTGCAAAAAAACAGTTCCTCTTTTTCATATATTCATATAATAATTATTTTTCAGGTGCCGCTGCCTCAACTGGCTTTTTTCTCGGACGGCCTCTCTTTGGTTTTTCTGTTGGTACCTCTGCTGCCTCTTTTTTTGGCGTCTCTTCTGGTTCTTGTTCCTTTACCTTTCTCGGACGACCTCTCTTTGGCTTCTCAGCTGGTACTTCTTCTGCAGCTTCCTTTTTTACTCTTCTTGATCTGGCAGGCTTTTCTGTTGTCTTTGCTGCCTCTGTGAGTTCTTCTGTCTTTGCTTTTCTCGGACGGCCTCTCTTTGGCTTTTCTGCCGCATCCTTAGCTGCGGCAGTCTCTTTTTTTGATTCTGCATCCTCGATTCTGCAAAATGCTGCTGCTGTACGGCTTGGCAGATAAGCAAAGAAACCTGTTCTTCCATCTGGAAGTTCAACCGTATTATAGACAACGTCCTTAGCGATACGATCCTGACCGCCAAATCTGCTCTCATCTGATGTCAATACAGCATGATACTTTCCAGCCTTAGATACTGGAACAAAATATCCCTCAAAGGAACGATTTGGATGGAAGTTAAATGCAAATACAACATTTCCCTTCTCATAAATCATCATATCATCCTGCTGATGTACCCACATATTGTATGGGTTCTCATCTTCTAGGATATGATGCTCTTTTGTGAATGAAATCATTGCCTTATCAAAATCATTCAGCCAGCAGTACTTTAAGTTTGGATTGTCAACTAAGCTCCACTGACGTCTGCAGTAATGATAGCTCCAGCCATTGCCCTCTCTCGGGAAATCAATCCACTCTGGATGACCAAATTCATTGCCCATGAAGTTTAAATAGCCCTCGCCGCCAAGTGTCATCGTAATAAAACGAATCATCTTGTGCAGTGCCACACCTCTGTCGATGATGTAGTTCTGGGTATTCTTCTCCATAGACCAATACATTTCCTTATCACACAGACGGAACATGATTGTCTTGTCACCAACAAGTGCCTGATCATGAGACTCTGCATAAGCAATTACCTTCTCATGTGGTCTGTGGCTGGTAAGCTCATGCCAAAGCTTCCACATATCCCAATCTTCATCCTTGTATTCCTTTAAGAACTTAATCCACATATCAGGAAGACCCATTGCAAGACGATAATCAAAACCAATACCGCCCTCTTCAATCGGAATACACATGCCCGGCATACCAGACATATCCTCTGCAATACTCATTGCATTTGGATTTACCTCATGAATAAGCTCATTTGCCAATGTAAGATAAGTAATTGCTTCAATATCTGTATTCATGGAAAAATACTTGTCATAGTTGTCGAAGCTTGTTCCAAGACCATGATCAAGATAAAGCATACTTGTAACACCGTCAAAACGGAAACCATCAAAATGGAACTCCTTCATCCAATACTTTAAATTTGAAAGCAGGAAATGAATAACTTCATTCTTTCCATAATTAAACAGTCTGGTATCCCAAGCCTGATGATATCCTCTTGCACCGCTGTGGAAGAACTGGTAATCTGTTCCATCGAACTCGTTGATTCCCTCACGTGTATTTTTTGCCGCATGAGAATGTACAACATCGAGCAGCACACGAATACCCATGCTATGTGCTTTATTTACAAGATATTTCAAATCTTCTGGCATACCGCTTCGAGAAGCTGGTGCGAAAAAGCTGCCGATCTGATAACCAAATGAACCGTAGTAAGGATGCTCCATAATGGCCATAATCTGAATAGTATTATATCCAAGGTTTTGAATACGCGGAAGTATCTTATCTGCAAATTCAAGATAAGAACCAACTTTTCTCTCCTCCTGAGCCATACCAACATGACACTCATAAATATACGGCGGAAGTTCACTATGGAAATCCTGATCCGTCCATGCAAATGGTGTCTCTGGATCATAAACCTCTGCACTCCAAAGATAGGTTGTAGGATCCTGAACAACTCTGCGTGCATACAGTGGGATTCTCTCAAGCTCCTGACCATCATGCTCTACAATTGCTAAGACCTTACATCCATTCCACAGCGTATCCTTAGAAAGCTTTATCTCGAAAACGCCGTTTTCTAAACGCTCCATTGGATGTTTTCTGTGATTCCAGCCATTGAACTCACCTGCCAGATACATCTTAGAAGCGCCCGGTGCCCACTCACGGTAAACCCACCCTTCCGATGTTCTGTGTATACCAAAATATTCATGTCCATTGGCAAAATCCACAATTGATCCATTTGCGCCAATAAGTTCCTCCCTTTTTTTATGATAATCATTGACGCGCAGATCTAGGTCAGCCTCATAAAGCTTCAGCACATCATCGTATTCCATAATCTTGTACTTCATAACTTTCCTTACCTTTCCGGTTCCTACAAAACCTTTTCTGAAATTACGAATAGACAGATATATCATACACCTTTTTATGTTTTTCGTCAATATCTCTATGAATATTCGTGTTTGTTTTAACGTTATCGTACAATTTCCATAGTTTCCATATGAAGACTCGGAGTCGTTTTTGGATATGCAGCGATAGCCCGCTCTACAAAACTGCCATTTTCATATGCCTTTACAAGAAGGTGCAGTTCTTCAATTCTTTGAGAAAGCTTCTTGCCTGCATCCGTGTCTGATACAAGTATTCTTTTGTCCATTTTCTGTGTAATCTGAAGAGTTGGCATATCATCTGATTCTGGCTTAGACAATGGATGTGAAATATAATCATGATGCTGTGCCAGTGCAAGATAATGTGAATTAAAAATCAGCGTGTAGCCTGCAATACCAGTTTTTGCCTGATAAGCTTTTGACAGTCCTCCGTCAATCACGTATAGCTTTCCATCTGCCTTAACCGGATTTTCACCATCTTTTTGACGAACAGGAACATGACCATTTATAATATGACCATGTACAGGATCTACGCCAAATTCCTTTAAAATCTGCTCGCACACATGTGAATCTGCACTCAGACGATAATAGCTATTATATACCTCCTCATGCAGTGCTTTCTCTTTTGTAAAATATCGTTCAAATGCAGACATTCGGCTCTTACCAAATAAAGGTGACTGTGCACTGCACCACAAAAGCCACATCTTGTCAACATTCTTTTGCTTATCTGGGTGATCCTTAGGAAGAAAATAGGCTTCTCTCGCTGCCCGCTCAAGACGATCAAGCAGCGCCCTGCCAGCATATTTTTCTCCATCCACCTCGACTCTTTCAAAGCTTCCATCTTCATTCATCGGAATACAGCCATGAAACAACAGATTTCCATTCATACATAAATACATGCTTCCGCTGCTGTAAAGAAAACGCACATGACGCTGCAAAGCTTCGCTGTGTGCAAATGATGCAGCTAATACATCCATAAGCTGCGCTTCCTTTTGTGTAAGCTCAAGCGGATTTTGTGGATCAACCGTTGGAAAATTCGTATCAGTTAACGGGCACGTAATTCCATTATACTTATACAGTCCTTTCTCGTAATCAATATGTTCAAGCAAATTTCTGTCTTCCATATGATATTCTGGATGACGGTGCACCATCTGGCCAATGAGTTTTAGCTGAATAATAGCCATCGCTTTATGCATCTTAGCCGACAGACTCTTTGCCACCTTATCATAGACATTTTCATCTAATACCTTTGGCAAAAAGCGCTCGCATAAATCATCGCGGTAAACCTCTGATGCAAAATCTGATAAAGGACGCAAATTGATTCCATAACCATCTTCAAGGCAGTCAAAATTGTTATAGCTAATTCCCATGCGCACAACATTTGCAATTAATACGCGGTTTCCGCATGCAGCACCCATCCATGAAATATCATGATTTCCCCACTGAATATCAACATCGCCATATTCAATTAATTCCTCCATGATCCTGTCTGGGCGTGGTCCTCTGTCAAAAATATCACCAATTACATGAATCCAATCCATTGTCAGACTGCGGATCAACTTGCAAAACTGGGGAATAAACGTATCTGCAAGCCCACTTGACACAACTGCCTCAATAATGCTGCTTCCATATTCTAAACGGCCCTCGTCCTGACCTGGATATAAAAGTTCTTCCATAAGGTAATCATACTCATGCGGAATTTTGCTTCTCACATGCACACGTGAATATTTAGCACTAACACTGCGGCACAGCTGTGTCAGATAAAAAATAGTATTCTTCATCCATTCATTTGTATCTCTGCCATACTCATGCATCAAACTAAGTACCTTAACTGGATCATAAATCAAATTGGCAAGCTGATTTTGCTGTGGATTAGTCAGTACATCCTGAAATTGAATACGAATCTTCTCACGAATTACTCCTGATGCACCGTTCATCAACTCTGAAAAGCCCTTATGCTCCCCATGTAGATCACTAAAAAAATATTCTGTTCCTTTTGGCAGGCTGCTCATTGCTGTCAAATTTGCGATTTCGCACAGCGCCGCCTGACGGTTTGGGTATTCTCTTGCCAAAAGCTGCAAATATCGTTTTTCCATTCTTAAATCCTCATATCTTCCTGTGCCTTTTATTTCAGGCACAAATGCCGGTGAAAATCTCGTGTCAAACAGAATAAAACAAGATATTCTGTACATACTGTCTTCATATCGTCTTTTGCCGTACCCGGGAACGAATCAAAAGGCGTTTATCCATAGATCATGGTAACAAAAAGAGCGGCTGCTCAAAAAGCAGCTGCCCCTTTTTGCATTCCGGCAGCATAGCTGCGGATTTATTTCTCTTCAGTCTCAAGACTAATATTATTTTCTGTCAGAATCTTCTCAAGCTCTGCTGTATCAAGACCTGCACCTTTCTTTGCAATATAAGCGGCCTTAATAAGATCAAATGCTCTTCTTTGTCCACTTCTTCCAAACTGAACAAGCGCTGGCAAATTGTTCTCAACATTGCTTACAAATGCCTTCTGAAGTCCCATGCGTGCCAGTGCCTGGAATGCAAGATAAATATTATCAAAGCTCTTATCCTGGCTCTTCTCAAGAAGCAGACTCAGTGCCAGACGGCCAATCTTCTCTCTGCTCTTTGCAGATCCATTTTCCTCAATAGTTTCAATATCAATTAAGCTGCTCACATCCTCATTTGGATAAAGATCGAGCGCCATCTGCAGCTGATACAGACGATCTAAGCGATCCTGTGGAATTGCATCCTCACCCTTTTCCTTCTTAATTGCTGCAAGCTCTTCTGCAATCGGAAGACCTTCAAGCAGGAAGTTTACAAAGTTTCTGCTAACCGGACCTGCAAATGTGGAGGATTCTACCTGCTTAAATTTGCTCTTTAACAGCTCCTGAATAGAAAGATCAAATTCATCATTATCCAGTTCCTTATAATCTGCATGAGTGATCAGTTCCTGCAATAAGAACAGGAAATGAACTGTATCAACTACCTCATCATCAACTGCCTTAAAGCTGTCAATAAATCCCTGAATATTTCCAAGACGAGCCTGTGCCTCTGTGCGAAGTACCATAACTGGCTGATAGTTTCTGTTTTCCTTCGGGAACTTATCTGCGAGCTCAACTAACTTTTCAAAGTCTCTTGCATTATATGTTGCAAGCAGCTCCATATAATCTGTATCCGGTGCATCCTTCTGTTTTAAAAGCTCTAACAGTGCAAAACTCTGATCAGTCTTTTGTGCACGTAATGAGCGGAAGAAACGGCTGTTTAACTGGGATATGCTTAACTTATCCATATTCTGAGTATAATCAGTTACAAAATGCTCTGCAATAGTTACCTCAATTGCGCCAACACCCTTATCTAAGCTGTCAAGCAAAGCTCCAAGCAGACGATATTCATTGCAAAGCTTCAGATAGCGAATACGAAGCACATCACTAGAAAGCACCTCCTGACGATTCGGATGATCATTCTGGAACTGCTTTAAATCCTCATCCTTCTTTACAAAAAGCATCATGAAATAAACAATCTGCGGTTCCTCGCCAAACTTGTAGGAGCTAAGCGGGCGATACATAGGTGCTAATGGTGCATGCTTTTTGCCTGCATAATGCTCCTGAAAATGTTTAAAGAAGCCCTGACGATCCTCTACTCTGTACTGGCTGCTTTTTCCTGTAAACCATGAAAGCTCATTTTCAATTTCTTCTGCCTTTTTACGGAATTTATGACTTTCTAATGTCTTATTATAATCCTGAAGTATTACCTGTCTGTATGGATTTTTAAGCAGAACCTTTGCTGCCTGCATCTTTTCTTCTGCCATTTGTTACCTCTCTTTCGCTGCCATGCAGCCTTTTCTATGTGATTTCTGCACCTATCATAGCACAAAATTTCAAACAATTCAATTCAATTTTACCAATTTCATTGAATAAGTTATAAAAATCAATAAAAAATGCCAACCTAAAGTCTTTTCCCTAGGTCAGCATTTTTCAATTTTTTTATTTGTCAAAGCTCAATGTTTAAATTCTTCGGTCCAAAACCAAGCGGAAGAATTTCTTTTAAGGTCATGATTTTATAATCTTTCGGTGAGGTTCCCAGAATAATTGGGAAGGTCTCATAATCACAAAATTCCATCATAACCTGACGGCATACACCACATGGTGCAGTCAGCACAAGATCGCCATTTTCTGGACCTGCTACAATTGCTATTGCCGCAAAAGAACGTTCTCCTTCGCTGACAGCTTTAAAGAATGCAGTACGCTCCGCACAATTGCTCGGCGTATAGCCTGCATTTTCAATATTGCAGCCACGATAAATTTTTCCATCAGCTGTAAGAAGCGCAGCACCTACCTTAAAATGAGAATACGGCGTGTAGGCCATTTTTCTAGCCTCAATTGCTTCCTTAATTAAAACTTCTGCATCAATATTCATATACATATTCCTATTACTTAGATTTGATATATGGCTTTCCGTTTGCAGCCGGAACTCTTGCCTTTCCGACAAACAATACAAGTGCCAGAATTGTTACAATATACGGAATCATGGAAATTAAGTTCGGGGAAATAATATTGCTTGTTCCTGCCAGAACCTTTACACCGCTGCAAAGACCAAACAGCATACATGCAAGCATGGCGCCGTGAGGTGTAAATTTACCAAAAATAACAGCAGAAATTGCCATAAAGCCCTGACCTACGATAACAGCTGGCTTAAACTGGTTTGTAGTTGCCATAGTTATATAAGCACCGCCAAGACCTGAGAAAAAGCCTGATAAGATAACGGCAATATAGCGTGTCTTTGTTACGTTGATTCCAAGTGTATCACAAGCCTGTGGATGCTCACCTACTGCGCGAAGGCGAAGACCAAACTTTGTCTTGTAGAACAAGAACCAGACAATCGCCACACAGATAAAACAAATGTAGCCTGCCACATGGATATTTAATACATTATTCCAGAAGGAACCTGACGGAAATACACCGTCAAGAAGCTTCGGAAGACGGCTTGCGTCATCAGTAATTGCCGGTGTATCAGTACTGTCTGCGAATAATACACGACAGATAAAAATCGCAATACCAGGTGCCAAGAAGTTAATAGCAGTACCCGAAATTGTCTGATCTGCGTTACAGGTGATGCAGGCAAATGCATGAATCACTGCAACAAGCGCACCGGCTACTCCCGCTAAAACAAAAGCTAGCCATGGTGCCCCTGGAACAAAATAGCAAAGCGCTGCACCTGTAAATGCACCTACTGTCATCATTCCCTCAATACCGATGTTGACAACACCGCTTCGCTCTGAAATGCAAGAACCAAGCGCTGCATACAGAAGCGGAGGCGTTGCGATCAGCATCGCGTTAATTAAAAGTCCGAAATCTTTTATAAATTCATTCATCTTACTTTCCTCCCTTCTGCATCTTCTTCTGAGCAAATGTCTTGAATACATGTGAGATTGCAATAACTAAAACGATCGCACCCATGATAATATCAAGAACTTCCTTTGGTGCACCAACAAGGTTTAACTTAGAACCACCGTACTTCATTGCACCGTAGAAAAGTCCAGCAAAGATACAGCCTATCGGGTTGGAACTTGCGATTAACGCAACTGTAATTCCCTGGAAACCAAAGCCTTCCTGTCCGGCAAACTGTGCGATATGCATTGCATTTCCAAGAATCTGGATCGCACCGCCAAGACCCGCTAGTGCACCTGAGATTGCCAGTGCCTTCATAACAGAAGCACCTGAATTAATACCACCATACTCGGCTGCATGACTGTTAAATCCAACACTTCGAAGCTCATAACCAAGCGTTGTCTTATTGATCAGATACCAGATAATCACCGCAGCAATCAGTGCCAGAATAATTCCATAGTTGGTAGTATTGCAGCCAGTCATCTGACGCACAGACAATGGCATCAACATCTGAGCATTTTCTAAAATATCAACAGTTGTCTCTTTCGCGTTTGCTTTGATGCCCGGAAGGTTTACAATATAGTTCGACAAATAATACGCAATCCAGTTCATCATGATAAAGGAAAGAACCTCATTGATTCCCTTTTTTACCTTTAACAGACCACAAAATGCAGACCACACAGCACCTGCTGCCGCTGCTGCAATCAGACAAAGCGGAACTGTAATTATTGCTGGAAATGGGCAAACAATTCCGATTACAGTCGCTGCAAGACTTCCCACTACAAACTGACCCTCTGCACCAATGTTAAATACACCTGTGCGGAAAGAGAAAGCCACACTAAGACCTGTAAAAATTAAAGGTGTCGCATACACAACGGACCATGCCAAAAATTTCGGCTTGCTGAAAATACCAGAGATCAATTTTGCATAGATGACTCCTGGATTCATTCCTGCAATCGCAAGAATAATGGCACCTGTCAAAAATCCCATTAAAATTGCAAACAGCGTGTAGATAATATTTCCTTCTAATATGCTCTTCTTATGCTTCATGCTGCTTTCCTCCTGCCATCATAATTCCAAGGGTCTTCTCATCTGCACCTGCCGCCGGCATACTTCCTGTAATCTGTCCGTCAAAGATAACCTCGATACGATCAGATACACTCATAATCTCATCCAGCTCAAAAGAAACGAGAAGCACAGCCTTATTTTTATTTCGCTGCTCGACTAAGTAGCGATGTACAAACTCAATAGCACCAACGTCAAGACCACGAGTCGGGTTAACAGCAATCAACAGATCCTTATCATTTGTGATCTCTCTTGCAATAATAACTTTTTGCTGATTTCCGCCTGAAAGCGTTCCCGCCGGACGAGACTCACTTCCTGCCGGACGAATATCAAACCTCTCTACAAGATCCTTTGCATGAGCCATAATGGCATCCTTTTTCAAGACACCTTTCTTTGAGTACGGCTCCTTCATGTAATTTTGCAAAATCAGATTTTCAGCAACAGAAAACTCCAGCACCAGACCATGCTTTTGGCGGTCAGCTGGAATACTTGTGATGCCGCTCTCAAAGATTTCCTTTGGTTTTTTGTTGAAAACATTCTTGCCGTTAATGAGGACTTCACCGGAATCGCCCTTTTTCAATCCTGTCAAAATTTCAACAAGCTCTGTCTGTCCATTTCCATCGACACCGGCAAGACCTACAATCTCACCTCTTCTAACTGACAGATTAAGTCCCTTTAAAATCTCAACACCGCGGTAGTCCTTTCCATGAATATCCTTCACTTCAAGAACAACCTCTCCCGGCTTGATATCCTTCTTTTCTACCTTAAACTCAACCTTACGGCCTACCATCATGGCTGCAAGATCATTTTCATTAACATCACTGACTTTGACTGTATCAATATATTTTCCCTGACGGATAATCGTACAATAATCAGCACAGCTTGTAATCTCTTTTAGCTTATGAGTAATCAAAATAACGGATTTTCCGTCGGCTGTCAGATTGGAAATAATCTCCATAAGCTCTGTGATCTCCTGCGGCGTCAGCGATGCAGTCGGCTCATCCAAAATCAGGATGTCTGCACCACGATAGAGAACCTTTAAAATCTCCACACGCTGCTGCATACCAACAGAAATATCTTCAATCTTGGCATCCGGATCTACCTGCATATTGTAGCGCTTTGAAATCTCCTCTACCCTCTTGCGCGCTGTCTTTAGATCTACCGTAAGACCTTTCATCGGCTCCATTCCAAGGATAATGTTTTCTGTGACAGAAAATGGTTGTACAAGCATAAAATGCTGGTGAACCATACCAATTCCAAGTTCAATAGCACGGCTTGGACTGTGAATCACTTCCTCTTTTCCGCCAACAAAAATCTGTCCGGATGTTGGCTGATACAGGCCATAGAGCACATTCATAAGTGTACTCTTTCCAGCTCCATTCTCACCAAGGATTGCATGAACCTCACCCTTGTGAACGAGCAGATTAATATGGTCATTCGCTGTAAAATCGCCAAATTTCTTGACAATTTCACGCATTTCGATGGCTGGCTTCGTCATGTCCATATGACTGATTCTCTCCATCTCTTCCTCCTCCTTCGTCTGTTATAAGCATTTAAAACAATTGTCTATTTCGACTATGTTTTTTCTTTATGTGGTAACAACATCATCAAAGCCACTCTTATAAGCAAGCTCTTCTAGCTGTTCCATATACTCCTTTGACGGACTCTGATAAGTCCTGTACTCTTCCCTGACGCCAAAAGGACGGTATGAGATGAGTTTGTAGCGCACTGGATGAATACTCTGATATGGCCTTAACAATTCTCCAGCTTTAATAATTGTATTTTCAATGTCAAACAGACCTGGTACAATGACGGTACGAATTTCAAAAAGTTTTCCCATCTTTGCTAAAAATACTGCATTCTCAAGCGTGTTCTTGTTTGGCATCGCAGTAACTTTTAAATGATCCTCTTCGCCAAATGCCTTAATGTCAAGCATAACACCGTCTGTAACCGCTAACAGATCGTCTTTTCCAGCAAACGGTGTGCTGCCGTTGCTGTCCATCATCGTATTTAAACCAGCTTCTTTGCAAAGCTTAAATAATGATTCGACAAACTCACAATATAGACTGCACTCGCCTCCAGAAACAGTGACGCCGCTGATAAATGGAATCTGCTTTTTGATCTGTTCAAAGGTCTCTTCTGGTGTCAAATTACAGATACGGGGACTGCTTCCAAAACGACATGTTTTGATGCAGGTGTCGCATCCTACACAGCGCTCTGGGAAGAAATGCACCTTGCCGTTTTCATTTTGAAGTGCCCCCACAGGACAGACCTGCACACAGGCCATACAGCCTGTGCACATATTTCTTGTCTCTGGGTTATGGCAATAACAGCAGTCCCAGTTACAACCCTGAAAAAATACGGCCGTGCGATTTCCCGGACCATCTACGCTGCTAAATGGAATAATTTTATTGACCGGTGCAGTGATCATTACCGAATCCTTCTTTCCTGAACATGACCATTTTCAGTTGCACCTGTTGCAAGCTGCGTTGTATTTTGCAGCACACTCTCACCCTTTTGATACTTTTCAATCTCGGAACGCTTTGCTAAGTATCCGGTGACGCGAATTACATCGCCGTCGCTCTCATAGAAGGACAGGTAACGAAGATCAGCCTGGAATGCCCCCTTTACGATGTCAAGAACAAACTGTGGATTCTTGTGTACTGTCACGTCTACTGGGAAAATATCGCCGGTACCAGATGGGAAGTACTTATGGAAGCGGCTGCAATGGCGCAGCTGATCAATCAGCTCCTTCGGCTCCTCACCAATCGGAATTCTCGTTCCAGGAGTGATGTTCTTATCCTGTGCGATGCCGACCTGTGCATGTAAAAGAAAATGACCGCCTGTTGCCTCACAGTATGGATTTACATGTGCGTTATTAAATGCATTGATTGCCTCCATAATCTCAACACCGAGGTCATCTGCCTCCTTGTCGTGACCAAAGCGGCCCTTTTTGCCCTCAAGCTCCATCAGAATATTGACACACTCTGCCATGCCGACCATACCAAACATTGCGGTAAAACGATCTCTGTGGATGAAGCCTTCTTTTGCAAGGAAGTTGCTCTCGAAAAAGCCGCTCTCCTCCACCTCAAAACGAATGCGTTCATCCATATAAAGTGCCATGCGCTCCATTACATATGGAAGCTGATTTTCGAAGAAGTCCTTTTTATCTTTTGCACGCTTTGCGATATTGCCAAGAATCAGACGGCACAGCGTATAGGAACCGCCGCCTAATAAAAGACCATTGTAGCAGCTGGCGATGACATAATTTTCACCGAGTTCTTTTTTGAACATCTTATGATTTGCAAAGCTCGGCTTAGCCGTCTTAAGTGCTGTTTTCACACACTCGATACCAAAATCATCCGGTGTGATATCAGTATCATATTTCATCGTAATATTTGGAACTGCATCTAAAAGCTCACGCTCTACCTCTAAGATCAAACGTCCTGCTCTGGTAGCCTTTGGTCCGATGTCCGCATGGGAGAAGGAATCGAGAACGGTGCGGTCGATATGGGTAAAGAATAGCTTAAACAGCTTCTTTGCCTGTGCCTCGTCCACATCATCCATAAATGGCTCAAGCAGCTCATCAATGTTTCCTAAATAAACCGGGTAATTGGTGACACTTGGAACATTCTTATAGAAAATCAGAAGAGAGTTGATTGCCTCGTAGATATCCTTCGGCGGTTCAAGCTGTAAGAACTTGCTTCCTTCTCTCATAAACTTTGCATAGTCCGGGACAATGTATCTCGGTCTTACCGGTGCATGACCCTCAAACAGATCACAGATACACTGCTTTCCCTCAACCGGCTCAAGAAGCTCTTCGAGTCCGTCTGGAAGATCCAGTACCTCAAGCAAAGAGTCTGCCTGTCCTGCAAGGTTAGTCAGCTTCTGCTCATGTGTCAGTTTACGGCTTGTAATAATATTTAATATTTCTTGTCTCGTGTTTTCCACACGTTCCATTGATATTGGTCTCAAAATGGCACCATCCTTTCTTAAGCTTACTTAAATTGGTACAACACTTTAATACAGCCTGCTTTTGTTGCCGCATTAAAGTGTTGTTATATTTCAGAGTTTAGTATTAAACGCTACTTTCTCATTTATATTCTATACTGTTTTTTGCTTTTAGTAAAGAGTTTTTCAAGAAAAAAGAACCGTCACTATGTCATGTGACGATTCTTTGCCTTATATTACAGCACCTTAGATAAAAATTCACGTGCACGCTGTGTTTTCGGATTTGCAAAAAACTCCTTAGGATCACCACTCTCTAGAATACGGCCATCATCCATAAAGATAACACGATTTGCAACTTCTCTTGCAAAGCCCATCTCATGAGTGACAACGATCATGGTCATACCTTCTGCAGCAACGCTCTTCATAAGATCAAGTACCTCTCCTACCATCTCTGGATCAAGCGCACTTGTTGGCTCGTCAAATAAAATTACATCCGGATTCATGGCAAGTGCACGCACAATTGCGACACGCTGTTTTTGACCACCAGAAAGTGTTGATGGATACACATCTGCCTTGGATTCAAGACCAATGCGCTTTAAAAGCTCCATTGCCTCATTTTTTACTTCCTCGTGGATCTGCTTTTTGCTCTTTCCTGTTTTTAGCTTTTTTGCTTCTTTACAGCGTACATATTCTGGTGCCAGCATAATATTTTCCAACACTGTCTTATTGTTAAACAGATTAAAATGCTGAAATACCATACCCATATGACGGCGATGAACATTAATATCTACCTTCATATCTGCAATATCAACACCATTAAAAATGATCTTTCCTGATGTTGGATCTTCCATACAATTCAGGCATCGTAAGAATGTACTTTTTCCAGAACCAGAAGGACCAATAACTGCAACAATATCACCCTTCTCTACTTTAAAGTTAATTCCCTTGAGAACCTCAAGATCATGAAAGTTTTTCTTCAAATCAATTACGTCTATCACTCTTCTTCAGGCTCCTTTCCATTAATTTAATACCAAGGCTGATCAAAAGTACAATCACAATGTAAATAAGTGCCATTACAAGATATGGTACCATAAACTCGTAGCTGTTTGTTCCAATATAATTGAATGCAACATAAAGATCGGCAGCTCCAACAAAGCTTAAAACTGATGTCTCCTTGACAAGTGCGATAAACTCATTTCCAAGTGTCGGCAAAATATTTTTTACAGCCTGTGGGATGACGATTTTGATCATCGTGACCGAAAAACTAAGTCCGACTGCTCTTCCTGCCTCCATTTGTCCTGGATCGACGGACTCAATGCCCGCACGCATCATCTCTGAAATATAAGCTCCGCTGTTTAAGCCAAAGACAAGCATGGATACCTGCACACCTGTCATATGCGCTCCCAAAAGAGGAAGCAGTACATAGTAGCACACCAGAAGCTGCACAACCATTGGCGTTCCGCGAAACAGCCCCACATAAAAGCTACAAAAGCCATTCAATACACGCGGAAGAAGCTTATACTTTGGCATTACTCTTACCGAAGCAATCAATGTTCCAATCAGAACACCAACTAATAGACCTACTACCGCAATCATAACAGTATTCTGAAGGCCCTCAAGCACACGGACATATCCACGCTGCTCCACGAAAATCTCAATAAAACGGTCTATTTTACGACCAAAATCTCCCATCCTGTTACTCCTTACAGTGAATTAATTGCTGCAGTGATGCTTTCTGCCGGTGCTGCGTCAATGATAACATAATCCAGATTTCCATTCAGAAGATCCTGTACAGCTAAGGAACCATTCTTATATCCAACCAGAGTCATATCAAATCCTGCAAAGTCAAGGTCTTCGCTTCCCTCAACATAAAACTGAGCTGTTGTTCCATTCTGTGCACCAACCTTTGTCTTGCTATCAAAAGTCTTAAAGATAGCTTCTACATCTTCCTTTGTCTTGCATGCGTCAAACGTCGTATCATCTGATGCAACGATCAGCTTCTGTGATGCATTATAATAAGAATCAGTAAATGTTACCTGATCTTTTCTGCTCTCAGTAATAGTAAGTCCTGCCATTGCGATATCACACTTTTGCTGTCCAACAGCCAGACATACAGCATCAAAATCCATGTTCTGAATTACAAGCTCTTTGCCTAAATAATCAGCAAGAAGTGCTGCCATCTCCATATCGATACCACAGTAATCTTCGCCCTTCATATACTCAAATGGCTCAAAACCTGCATTAGTTGCTACGACTAACTGATCCTTAGACTCATCATATTCTGCAGACTTTACCATAACCGGCTCTCCATCGCCAAAGTAATGATTGCAGATCTCATCAAATGTGCCATCCTCCATGATCTTTGCGATGAACTCATTTGTCTTCTCTAACAGCTCAGGCTGCTCCTTATTTACACCAAATGCATACTGCTCACTTGTCAGGTCAATATCAATAACACGAACTTTTGCATTTTCATCTGCCTTTGCTTCTGTTTCCTTAGAAGCTGCCTCACTAGATGCTTCCTCAGAAGAAGCCTTTTCTGAAGAAACTTCCTCAGAAGAAGCCTCTTCTGAAGATACCTTTTCTGTCTCTTTCTCAGTCGCAGCCTCGGTCTTCTTCTCAGTTGCTGCCTCAGTCTTCTTCTCGGTTGCTGCCTCAGTTGCCTTTGTTGAAGCTGCTGTAGTAGTCTTCTTATCACTGCTGTTTGAGCCACATCCTGCAAGCATTACTGCTGCTGCCATTGAAACTGCTGTCATTGATGCAAATACTTTTCTCATAATCTATTCTCCTCTTTTTGGCTGTTTATCGTTAATCACGATACCACCCAGCCGTAATTGCACACAGTAACTTATAAGTTACTGTGCAAAAAAGATGGCAGTGACCACGTCACTGCCACCTCGTCATGGCATTATCCACCAATTAGTCCAGCTCGTATACGTCGCCGTACTTCTCCTCGAACTCTTCCTGATTCTTTGGAACTACCAAATCACCAGCAATGATATCCTTCTTTGCATCCTCGATCTTCTCAAGAACATCCTTAGACAGGTTGTCTGTGGTCGGAGCGATATCAACACCGCCTGCTGCCAGGTCATATGTTGCAACACCACCCTCAAGCGTTCCAAGAATGGCCTTCTTTGTTGCATCGTAGCAAGCATTATCAACTCTCTTTAAAGCGGAAGTCAGGATAGTCTCAGGTGCCAGTGGGCTCTGGTCAGAGTCAACACCGATTGCCCAGATACCGTTCTCCTTACAACCATCAATTACACCAAGACCTGTACCACCAGCTGCATGGAATACAACATCTGCGCCCTTTGTTACCATGGTGTTTACTGCAGTCTTTCCGGCACTTGCATCGCCAAAGGAATTTGCATTGTACTGAAGAATGGTTGCATCTGGATTTGCATCAAGAACACCTGCACAGTAACCATAACCGAAGGAGTTCATTGTCTCATTTGCCTGTCCTACGACAAAACCTACAACATTGCTCTCAGTTGTGTAGCCAGCTGCTAAACCTACTAAGTAGGAAGCCTGCTCCTGCTCAAACATCATACATGTTACATTATCCAGATCTGCATTAGAAGCATCATCAACAATTGCAAACTTCTGATCTGGATTCAGCTCTGCTGCATCACGAACAGCATCTGCCATTACATAACCAGTACAGATAATCAAATCATAATCTTCGTCTAAGAAGCTCTCGATATTTGGAACGAAGTCTGCATCACCCTTAGACTCGATGTACTTAACCTCACAACCAAAGTTCTCAGCGGCTCTCTGTAAGCCTTCCCATGCGGACTGGTTGAAGGAACCATCATTTACACCGCCGACATCAGTAACCATACCGATCTTAAATCCTGTTCCATCGATATCTTCCTCTGTCTCTGCCTCGGTCTCTTCCTCTGAAGATGCTTTCTCAGACTCTGCCTCAGTTGCTTCCTCGCTGGATGCTTCTTCACTAGATGCTTCTTCACTAGATGCTTCCTCTGAAGATGCCTCTTCGCTTGATGCTTCCTCTGAAGATGCCTCTTCACTAGATACTTCCTCTGAAGATGCTTCCTCACTAGATGCTTCCTCTGAAGATACCTCTTCGCTGGATGCTTCCTCGCTGGATGCTTCTTCACTAGATGCTTCCTCGGTCTTTGCCTCAGTTGCTACTTCGCTGGACTCTTCCTCTGTCTCTGCCTGTGCGGAAACGTCCTCACTGCTTGCCTCTTCAGAAGATGCCTCTTCGCTTGATGCTTCCTCGGTCTTTGCCTCGGTTGCTTCCTCGCTAGATGCTTCCTCAGTCTTTGCCTCAGTTGCTGCCTCTGTTTCTTTCTCAGTTGCCGCTTCAGTTTCCTTCTCAGTAGCCTTATCAGTCTTAGCCTCAGTAGTAGCTACCTCTGTCTTTTTCTCAGTAACTGCCTCTGTCTTCTTCTCAGTTGCTGCTGTAGTTTTCTTTGTGTCAGTCTTGCCACAAGCAGCAAGAGATGCTGCCATAGAACCTGCCATCAAAACGGCAAAAAGTTGTTTCCTTCTCATCGTCGACTCCTCCTTATTAGATGCTGCGTTTTTTGATAACGCTCCGATTCTTGTCCATTGTAACACGTTGCTTTTGTGCCGTCAACAGTCACCTTACGTGTTTTTCTCAAAATTTCTTCTTTTATTTTACATTTGAAAGCAAAAATATTAAACTTGTGTTTGTGCAGACAGATGCTGGCGAATACGATTCTTAATCATATCCATTGCTACCAGATTCATACCACCCTCTAGCACAATAATATCTGCATTCTTCTTACTCGGCTCTACAAATTCCTCGTGCATTGGCTTTACTGTATTCATATACTGTGAAATCACAGACTCTAATGAACGCGCACGCTCAATTACATCACGCTGGATTCTTCTGATAATACGAATATCAGCATCTGTATCAACGAAAATCTTAATATCCATTTCCTTGCACAGCTCTTTGTTTTCAAAAATCAGGATTCCCTCAACAATAATCACATTTGTCGGGTAAATCACCTGAAAATTACGGCTTCTGTTGTGAACTGTGTAATCATAAATCGGACAGTTGATTGGCTCACCTTTTTTTAACTGACGCAGATGCTGCAGCATAAGATCGGTGTCAAATGCATTCGGATGATCATAATTTAAATGTGTTCTTTCCTCATACGTCATTTCATCGTGCGCCTTATAATAATCATCATGCTTAAGCACAGTAATCTGATCGCCAAAGTGATTTACAAGCTGTTTTGTAAGTGTCGACTTTCCGCTGCCTGTTCCTCCCGCAATTCCGATTACCAGGATATTGTTATTACTCATTTGCTTTATCCTTTCTTATTATGTCTCTTAGTGCCTCCACTGCTGTTGTAATTGCAAGCTCCGTGTCGTGAACAACTGGATTTTCCATGTTCAGTTTTGCGCGCTCCTGATTTGCCACAACCAAAAAGATAGATCCAACGCGCACACGAAGATAATTTCCAACAACAAATAATGCCGCTGACTCCATCTCTGATGCAAGGCATCCTAAGCGTTTCCATGCTTCCCACTTATTTAAAAGCTCATAGCTGACAGGCTTTGTCTCTGGCTCATGCTGTCCATAAAATGCATCCTTACACTGAACAACACCAACATGATACGGATATTTTCCCTTTTCTGCTGCCTGCACAAGCGCCTGAACCATATGAAAGTCAGCAACTGCCGGATATTCAATTGGTGCATATTCACGGCTTGTCCCTTCCATACGAATTGCACCTGTTGCAATCACTAAATCACCGCTTTTTACAGGAATCTGCATACCTCCGCATGTTCCGACACGAATAAATGTATCGGCACCAATCTTTACAAGCTCCTCCATTGCAATTGATGCAGAAGCACCGCCGATACCAGTTGACGTTACACTAACTTTCTCTCCTTCAAGATAGCCTGTGTATGTCACATATTCACGGCTGTCCGCCATCTTCACTGGATTGTCAAAATGAGCTGCAATCTTTTCACAACGCTTCGGATCTCCTGGAAGAAGCACATAGCGGCCTACATCACCTTTACCTAGCTGAATATGATACTGCAATTCTGGTTTTTCTGAATAATTTACCATACTTCTCTCCTTTCACCTTATATTTATTCTTATATTTTTGATCTTGTTGATAGTATATCATCTCAAACGTCTGAAAACAAGCACGATTCCTTATTACTTTTTGAGAAATAATGCGACTGTCTCAATTCCTCCAGTAGCCGGGAACATATCAACGGCTCTTGCTTTTACCATACGATAGCCCGCTGCTTCTAATACTTCTCTGTCACGCACAAGACTTGTGGGCTTGCAGGAAACATAAACAATTGTTGGTACATCAAATGCGATAATCTTAGGAAGCGCCTTTGGATGAATACCATCTCTTGGCGGATCAAGCACTATCAGATCTGGCTTCTCAGTCAAATCATCAACAACCTTTAACACATCACCTGCTATAAAGCTGCAGTTATCAAGTCCATTTAATTTGGCATTGACACGCGCTGCCTCTACTGCTTCCTCAACAATCTCCACGCCAGTCACATGCTTTGCCACAGGTGCTAAAATCTGGGCAATTGTGCCAGTTCCGCTGTAGAGATCAAAGATTACCTTCTGATTTGTTTCTCCAATATAATCTCTTACTGTCTGATATAAAAGCTCGGCACCTCTTGAATTTGTCTGAAAAAATGAAAACAATGTAACACAAAATGAAAGTCCCAGTAACTTTTCAGTAATCCAATCTTTGCCGTATAAAACTTCTGTATGATCGCTTTGCACTACATCTGCAAGTGAATCATTAGTAATATGTAAAACACCTGCAAGGCTGCCTTCTAATGGCAGTGCCTTTAATTTTTCTGTCAATTCTGCAAGCTGCATAGTAGACGCATCTGCCTGTGAAGAAGCAACTACGGCGACTAAAAGTTCTCCCGTTGCAGCGCTGGAGCGAAGCAGCAAATGACGAAGAACACCTTCATGGCGCATTCTATGATAAAATGGAATATTCAACTTTAAAAAATGGTCAAGCACTGCTATTGCAGCCATACGCATATCAGGTGTCATAATCTGACATGTTTCAATACCCGCAATATCATAAAAGCTGCCTCTTTGATGCATACCAAGTGCAAGAGGACCGCCCATATAAGAATCACCAAATGTCAGCTCTACCTTATTGCGGTATCCGCTTACAACAGGACTAGACACTATTCCTTCAAATGTATAATCGGTGCCGCCATTATCAAGCATTTTCTTAATCTGTGTTTCTTTAATTGCCAGCTGCTTTTCATATGGAAGCGTCTGATACAGACATCCACCGCATTTTCCTGCCCACTCACAAAGACAGGCAGTCTCATCAGCTGACTTTTCTAATATCTCAAGCAAAATGCCTTCTATTTTTTCTTTTCTCTTTTTCTTTACACGAAAACGTAATTTTTGACCTGGGATGCCATATTTTACCTGTGCAGTTTCCCCTTCATCTGTCACGACAATCGCTTTGTCTGGAAAAAGGACCTCCTGCACGCGGCCCTCATAAATCTCGCCTTTTTTCATACACATCTCCTTTTCTTGAACTAAAATCCCCGCCGTTTTGCGGCGGGGATATCATTTTTATTTACTTACCTATTGATGTCAGATCAGTCTTCATCCTCATCATCAGACTCTTCATCCTCAGATTTTTCCTCAGCCTCATCAGATTCCTCTTCTTTAGCCTCGTCTTCTTACTCCTCTTCTTCGTCATCGAAGAAATCGTCGTCAAAGTCATCATCAAAATCATCATCCAGATCATCTAAATAATCCGGCTTCAGATAACGGTACAGTGCATATGCTGCACCTGCAATTGCTGCAATTACAGCGATTGCTGCAATCACATAACAAAATTTGCACTTTTTCTCATTCTCTTCCTTAGACTTGAGAACCTCATGAACCTTTACTGCCTGCAGCAGATCATCAAACTTTGCCATAAAACCCATCCTTTTTTCTAAAGATCAATCTTAGAATAGTATACCATATGATCTGTAAAATTACTAGCTTTATCTTTGTCGTTTTAGATAAATTTTATTAAATCTTTTTAAGTTTTGCAAATCCTGCAAACAATTTTTTTACGCCTGCTGTATCAAACTCAACTGTTACCTGATAATCTTTTTTCATATCTTCGACTGCAAGCACTGTTCCCTTTCCAAATTTGATATGGGAAACTCTATCGCCTTCTTTGTAGTCAAGACTATCTGGCTTTGGACTTGAGAATGCTTTTGCATACTTTAAATCAAAGACATTATCATAGTTTGTCTTTTTTGCCGTTTGACTTCCCTGTGATGCACTAAATGAGCTGCCTAATGACATAGAAGATGAACCGCCAAACAAACTGCCTGACAGTGAGTTTGCAGTCATAGATGGTCCTTTCTTAAAAAGACCTCCGAATGTCTCTTCCTTCCAGTCAAGCTTTTCCTGCGGCAGTTCTTTAACAAAACGCGAAATTGCACTGTATTGAATATTTCCATGAACCATACGCTGCTTTGCTGCTGTCAGCGTCAGCTGCTGCATTGCTCTTGTAATACCCACATAGCAAAGTCTTCGTTCTTCCTCGATATCTCCCGGATCACCGCTGTTCATTGACATGTAGCTTGGGAAAAGTCCTTCTTCCATACCTGTCATATAGACAACTGGAAACTCGAGTCCCTTTGCACTATGCAGTGTCATTAATGTTAAACTGTCTGCCTCACTGTCCATGTTGTCAATATCTGCCACAAGCGCTACCTCCTCCAAAAAGTCAGTAAGCGCTGCTTCATCATGATTTGCATAATAGTCAGCTGCTTTATTCTGAAATTCATCAAGATTTTCCTGTTTTGCCTGTGCCTTATCTTCCTCAAGCTTTTCTAACTCTTCTAAGTAGCCAGTCTGCTCTAAGATGCTTTCAATCAGCTCTGCTGCATCTAGCTCCTTTGCAAGCGCACGAAATACCATGATCTGATTGACAAAGCCTTTTATCTTATCAGCTGCCTTTCCAATTCCTGGAATCTGTTCTGCCTGCTCCATTGCCTGAAATAGCCGCATTCCATGCTCAGAAGCATAGACAGCCAGCTTATTTAACGTCACTTGCCCAATTCCACGCTTTGGCACATTGACAATTCTTGTAACAGACAGATCATCACGTCCGCTGTCAATTGTCTTTAAATAGGCTAAAATATCCTTGATTTCCTGTCTCTGGTAGAAATTCACACCACCGACAAGACGATACGGTACACTCTTTTTAATGCATTTCTCTTCAAATGCGCGTGACTGTGCATTTGTACGGTAAAGAATTGCACAGTCCTGATACTGATACTTTCCCATATGAACTGCCGTCTGTATCTTGTCAATTACATCTTCTGCCTCACCATAAGCAGTCTCGTAGTGGATAAAGGAAACCTCTTTTCCTTCTCCATTTTCACTCCAAAGATGTTTTTCCTTTCGATGTGCATTATTTGCAATTACTGAGTTTGCGGCTTCGAGAATATTATTTGTGGAACGATAATTTTGCTCAAGCTTGACAACCTTTGCACCTGGAAAAGTCTCCTCAAAGCTTAAAATATTTGTAATGTCTGCACCTCTAAATTTATAGATAGACTGATCGTCATCTCCAACCACACATAAATTATGATATTTTCCAGAAAGCAGGCGAATAAGCTCAAATTGAACTGAATTAGTGTCCTGATACTCGTCAACCATAATGTAGCGCAGACGCTCCTGATAAGCTTCTAAAATATCTCTATTTTCGCGCAGCAGACGAACTGTCAAAAGAAGCAAATCATCAAAATCAACTGCGTTATTATCAATTAATGTTTTCTGGTATGCTTTATAGATTTTTGCCTCCTGGCACATTCGAAAATCTCCGCCAGCCTGTGTTTCAAAATCCTGTGGCTCAATCATTTCATTTTTGGCCGCTGAAATTACACCAAGCAGCGGTCCTTCCCTATATTGCTTAGGATCAAGGTCAAGCTCCTTAACTGCCTTTCTGATTACACTCTTTTGATCATCTGTATCGTAAATCGTAAAGTGATTATCATATCCAAGACGGTCTATATATCTTCGCAGAATGCGCACACAAGAGCTGTGGAATGTCGCTACCCATATGCTCTCTGCCCCGAACTCAACCAGGCGGTCGACACGATCCCGCATCTCCTGCGCTGCCTTATTTGTAAAGGTAATTGCCATGATATTCCATGGATTTACTCCCTTTTCCTCAATCAAATATGCAATACGGTGCGTCAGCACACGCGTTTTTCCTGAGCCTGCTCCTGCAAGTATCAAAAGCGGCCCCTCAGTGCAGCTGGCCGCCTCTTTTTGAACTGGATTTAATGACTGTAAAATATCGGACACGTTTTTCCTCCATAAAAATGGAAGAAAGACTGTACGCACAGTCTCCCTCCATTATCTTTTTTATATTTTTGTAATTATGCAAGCTTTGTACCGCAGTTTGAGCAGAATCTTGCACCATTTGTCGGTGTTCCACAGTTCGGACAGAACTTCGGCACAGTACCATTCGAAGATGGAGCTGCCTGATTTTGCTGTGCATTATTCTGCATATTGCCGTTCATCATCTGGCCCATCATCTGACCCATTGCCATAC
>OGRO01001118.1_pt1 | contig 24143 bp, 11 predicted proteins | sample 1553451 | NCBI WGS metagenome assembly OGRO01 (sample SAMEA2580021, study PRJEB22360) | human gut metagenome | reverse complement strand
AGTTGGTAGCCGCAATCTTATTATAATCAAAAGGAGTTCTTTTTTCAAGACCCATCGCTATAAGCTTTTTTGAACCCCCGGCCTAGCCGGGGGTTTTCTTATTACAAAAACGGCAGCTTATCATCAAAGCTGCCGTTTTTATTAAGGAGATGCTAAACAAAAATACTAATTGAAAAACACATTAATGACCATGCCTAAAACAGCAGTATTTCGTCTAAAACACATTCATATTTCAGATTTTTAGGACTTAAATGAGATTCTATTATCTGCAAAAAATATACTTACCCTCTTAATTGCATTTACTTCGCATAAAACTTATTTTTCTCAAAATGGATTCTTTTGAGAAATGATGCGATTTACTTTTTCTATTCACATTTAATTCTTGATTTTTTAAGGTGATATAATCAATTTTATTATACCATAAGAAACAGCATTTTTCAATAACGCTTCTACGCATTTGTCAAAAATGCACAATACTTGACTGCTGTGATTTCATCTGTACAGTCAAAATGCATATACCAATGGAGGAAAAGTATATTTATGATGATGCATATTACTGAAAGAAAAGATGGACGTTTTATGGGAAGATTTGTTATTGGTCAGAAGAAAGGTGGAAAAAAGATTTATCAGTATGTTTATGGAAAAACTTATGAAGAGGCATTACAAAAAGTTCAAATTGGAATGGAAATCGAATCGCAATATAGACACAGAAAACATATAACTGTGTTGGAAGTCTATCAAGAATGGATTGTTGCTGTTGCAAATCGTGTCAAAGAATCTTCCTATGCGAATTATCGTACAAAGTTTGAAAAGCATATCATTCCGGAATTTGGAGCTCTACCATGTTCCACTATAACATCTGCCAAAGTAAATACGTACATTAGGAAAAAACTTGCAGAAGGATTATCTGCGAACTATGTAAGAGATTTATTTTCCGTTTTTAAATCCATGCTTTTGTATGGGCAGGAGGAATATCACTTTTGCCTTTCTTTGAAAAATGTAGTACTGCCAAAACCAGATAAAAATAAAATAAAAAGAATGAATATCGAAGAACAGAAAAACCTCGTAAAATATTTGAAAGGTCACTTAAATCCTACTACATTAGGAATTCTACTCTCCTTGTACATGGGGCTTAGAATTGGTGAATTATGTGGTCTTACATGGGCAGATATTGATTTGAATGCGAAAATTCTGTCTATCCGAAGAACAGTTCAGCGTGTGAAGTCCTATAATAATGGTATACAAAAGACAAAAATCATTGTTTCCACGCCTAAGAGTGACACCTCTTTTAGAGAAATTCCAATCCCAAATTTTCTGGTGAGATATCTTCAAATGTTTCAAAAAGATAATCATTGTTATTTTCTATCCGGAAAGGAAAAGCTGATTGAACCACGCACGTATCAGTATCGTTACAAAAAGATTCTTTCTCAAGTAGGCATTAAAAGCCACAATTATCATCAGTTGCGGCATACCTTTGCCACAAACTGTATCCAAAATGGCTTTGATATCAAGACATTGTCTGTTATTCTCGGACATAAAACTGTTAATATGACTCTTAACAGATATATTCACCCTGATCATGTGCATGAACAAAAGCTTATGAATCAACTTTCATTGTTATTTTAGAATGTGTTGTTTCTCTCATGTTTTTGTGTATTTTCGTGTCAAATTGGAAACTTGAAAATAAAATACATGCGTAAAAAGGGATTTTTTTCTCATTTCTCAAAAGAATCCATTTTGAGAAACTTGCTACTTTTCAAAGGAGTAAAAACGTGATCGAAAAGCATTACAATGGCGGCTTAACCAGAGAGCAATTCCTATTTTTTGAAATTCGGATTGTTTCTTCCCTAGTGCTGCAAGGAAAGAGCCGGAATGAAATCGAGCAAGAGATTTTCTCTGAAAATCTATTTCAATTTCCAACAGAAAAAATGATTAAAAATATTACAAAAACCTGTTTGAAACGAATCGATGCCCTCAATGCACCAGAACTGGTATACCACCTTGCCAACGCTTCGCTTGACGTTGCCAAGCAAATCAATCTTTATGCGATTATGTGCGAAAATCGCATTGTATATGACTTCCTGACGGAGGTAATTGGTGAAAAATATCGGTCACAGGATTTTACGTTTTCCTCCAAGGATGTCGCAATCTTTTTCATGGAACTTTCTGAAAAAGTGCCTGCTGTCCATACATGGAGTGCTTCTACACTAAAGAAGCTGAAACAAGTTCTGGTACGCTTTTTAATCGAGTGTGATTATCTGGAAAACACCAGATCGCAGAATCTGTTGCCGGTGTATCTCTATCCAGAATTAGAAGAAGTGATTCGGCAAAAAAACGATCTGGATGCACTTCCAGCATTTAATTGTTTTCATTGAGGGAGAAACCATGAGTAATATTATAGATCAATTGAACGAAGTAAAGAAACGATTTTCGGATGATATCTTTTTAAGCAACAAAGGATTATCGAACGAAGTTGGCATTCATGTATTCTGTTATGACCCAAGAGAAGAGATGCTTGTTTCCAGTTTCTTTTCTGATCTCATCCAATCTGAAAATCAAGCGTTTCATCTGAAAGAATGCGACCTATACCGAATTTTCTTACAGATTTGTGAGGAAAAACGAATCTTGAAAAGCATTCCAGCTATGGAAAAAAAGAAGGGTTCGGATTATCTTTTGAAGCAACTGCAAAAGGCAATTTCACCAGAAGACTTTGTAGAAAAAATGGAATATGAACCACATACACATGGGGATATTTTGCTGATAACGGGTGTTGGAAAAGTTTATCCGTTCATGCGTTCTCACAATATTCTGGATAATCTTCAGCATATCTTTTCGGATATTCCAGTGGTGATGCTTTATCCTGGCACATACAATGGACAAGCACTTTCCCTTTTTGATGAATTTCAAGATGGGAACTATTACCGTGCATTCAACATGATTTAAGGGAGGACTTTTTTATGCAATTACGAGACATGTACAAATCAGATATTAACCGTGACATCAACGGGGTCATTAAAGTCGCACAAGATGATGAACATTCCATCGTTCAGGAACTGTCGGAATATGTGATTACAAAAGAACTGCGTCGTCACTTTAACACTTTTTTGAATCACTATGAACGCTCTCTGGAACAGCCAACAGATAAAATCGGTGTTTGGATTTCTGGTTTCTTTGGAAGCGGTAAATCTCATTTTTTGAAGATGCTCTCATACTTGCTTTCCAATCGAACCGTTGGCGGAAAAAAAGCAGTGGCGTATTTTGCCGACAAATTTGACGACCCGATGATGTATGCACAACTGGAAAACTGTGTAAAAGTTCCGACGGAAACAATTCTTTTCAATATCGATTCGAAAAGCCCTTTGACAAAAGATAAAACAGCCATTTTGCGGATTTTTGCAAAGGTATTTTATGAACATCAGGGATTTTACGGCAACGATTTGAAAATTGCTAAATTGGAACAGTTTATTGCAAAATCCGGAAAGACAGAACCGTTCCAAAAGAGTTTTGAACGTATCAATGGCGGCTCGTGGGAAAGTTCACGGAATTCTTTTTCTTTCTTTGAAGATGACATTGTAGCGGCAATGTGTGAAGCACTTGGCATGAGTGAAACCGCTGCCCGCAATTGGTTCAATGGCGAAGAAGAAATTGAACTGAGCATTGAACAACTTGTGAGTGAAATCAAAGAATACGTGGAAAGCAAAGGAAAAGACAACCGCCTGTTGTTTATGATTGACGAAGTTGGTCAATATATCGGCTCGGATTCTGACCTTATGTTGAACTTGCAAACCATTGTGGAAGAAATCGGAACGAAATGCGGCGGCAGAGTTTGGGTCATGGTAACTTCTCAAGAGGCAATTGACAGCATTACCAAAATCAGCGGCGATGATTTTTCTAAGATTCAGGGACGATTCAATACACGGTTGAGTTTGAGTTCTTCTTCCGTGGACGAAGTCATCAAAAAGCGAATTCTTACTAAAACAGAAATTGCAGAACAACTGCTCCAGCAGCAATATGAAAAGAATCATCAGGTGCTGAAAAACCTGTTTACGTTCAGTCATGCGATACTTGATTTAAAGGGCTACGCTGGCGAGGGCGAATTTGTAGAAACTTATCCGTTTGTTCCCTATCAGTTCCGCTTGATGCAGAATGTTCTTGCGGAAATCAGAAAGCATGGAAACTCTGGAAAGCATCTCTCCGGCGGCGAACGCTCCATGCTTTCCGGCTTTCAGGAAGCAGCTCAGGCAATCCAAAACAAAGATGAATATGCACTTGTTCCGTTCTATCTGTTTTATGATACCCTTCACACATTCTTGGACAGTTCCATTCGCCATGTCATTGACCGTTGCCAAGATGCAGCAGATCATCATGATGGCATTGAACAATATGATGTCAATATCTTGAAACTCTTGTATCTCGTACGCTATGTAGACGATATCAAGGCAAATGTGGACAATATCAGCATTCTCATGGCAGAAGATATTCGTACAGATAAGATTTCCACCCGCCTTGAAATACAACAGTCCTTGGATAGACTGGTATCGCAAAACTATGTTTCCAGAGCAGGCGATACTTATACTTTTCTGACAGACGATGAACAGGATATTGCCCGTGAAATTCGGAACACCCCTGTAGATAGTGCCATTATTACAAAAGCAATTTCGGATATTATCTTCGGAAAACTGTTTGTCAGCAAAAAATTCCGGTATGGAAAATACGATTTCCCCTATGATGAACGAATTGATGAAACCGTCATTGGTCAGCTGACCGGCTCTATCGCATTGCATTTCATCACCGTTGCTTCGGAAATTTATACCATGGATGATTCCGTTTTCCGAATGAAATCCGCTGCTGACAATGAAGTTGTCATTGTTCTGGCAGAGAGTCAGCCTTATTTCAAAGAACTGGAAGATGCCATGAAGATTCGTCGCTATGTCAAGAGCAAAAATGTGACACAGCTTCCGGAAATGATTCAAACTATTATCCGAGCAAGACAAAATCAGGCTTCCGCACATGAAAAGCGTGCAGAGGAATTGATTTCTGCTGCCATCGTTGCAGGTCGAATTTATGTTGCAGGCGATAAGCTGATGATGAAAGTTTCTTCAGTGAAAGACTGCGTGGAACGGGCAATGAGCGTTCTTGTAGAAAGCGTTTACACAAAACTGGGATATATCCGGAAAAATTATGACAGTGATGCGGATCTTCTGCAAATTCTGAACGGCAGTAAGCAAATGGTGCTTGCAGGAACAGAATCGCCAAACGCTGAAGCAAGCAAAGAACTGCTGCAATATCTGGAAATTCAGAAAGAACGACAGCTCCCAACCTCTATGGGCGACCTGCAAAAACGCTATCAGGCAATCCCCTATGGCTGGCGTGAAATTGACATTGCAGCAATTGTTGCAGAATTGATTGCAGCACAAAAGTTGGTGTTAAAATACGGCGGTGTTATTATCTCGCCGAGTGATAAAAAAATCATAGATTACCTGCGGAAAAAAACAGAAATTGATAAGGCAATCATTGCGTTCAAAGTTGCTCCACCAACAGCACTGATCAAGAAATGCAGGGAATTTCTCAGCGAATACCATAACTGCACACTGGGAGCAATTCCAGATGATGAAACAGGACTGCTCCGCTATATCACGGAAAAATTTGATACAGAGTGTGCAGCCCTTCAGGGACGAATTGCAAAAGAATACGCTTTCTCCGCATATCCCGGAAAAAATGTCGTTGAAAATGGCATCAAACTCTGTGAGAAACTGCTTGCACAGAAAAATGACAGCATTGCATTGCTGAAAAAAGCGGTGGAACTGCAAGATGATTTCCTGGACTTTTCAGAAGATATTTCCGATGTGGACACCTTCTTCCGCGTACAAAGAGAGATTTTCGACCGTGCAAAAGCACAGACAGAACAATTGGACACAGAAAAAGAATATTTCCAGACGGAAAGCGATGCCATCGCTGCAATTTCCAAAATCAAGGAAATCCTTGCAATGCCAAAGCCGTACAAACGAATCAGCGAACTGCCAGAATTGGTGCAGACGATTCAGAACGTATATGAAAAACTGCTTGTACAGAAACGGGAAGAAGTAATCGGCGAGATTCAAGCGGCAATGGGTGAAATTCATCAGACTGCTGACGTGAAACAGGGCGATATTGTTCAGCGTGCAGATGCAGCATTTATCGAAAAGCGAACCGCTGCCGAACATGCAAAAAAATTGACCAGCCTCGATGCGATGAAAATTCAAATCGGGAACATTCGGCAACAGTATCTGCAAAAATTGCTTGTTGTTGCAGAACCGGACATCGACATGGTAACCATCAACCGCAGCACGATTTGTCACACGATGCAGCTGAAAAGCGAAGCGGATATTGATCGATATGTTGCGGAAATCAAGAAGTCACTGCTGCAAAAACTCAACGGACATGATGTCCTCCATATCATTTGAGGTGAGAATATGAACAAGAACGCCATTAAAAATTTCGCTGTTTCGGCAAGAATCCTGCTGATTCAGGCAGTCACGCAAAAGGCATTTGAATATGAAGTTACAGAGGACGGTAAAAATGACCCATCACAGGCAGCGGTCAACGGGCAATCTTTAACCTCTGCGGAGCAAAGCCAACGTGCCCAGCTCATCGCTCAGATTCGGGCGAAAGGCTTCGCTTCCACCATGGAAGAAGCTGCCTATACATGGTTTAACCGATTCATTGCTTTGCGATTCATGGAGGTGAACAATTACCTCCCGTCGCACACTCGCATTTTCTCGGATGAAGACGGCAATTTCAAGCCGGAAGTGCTGACCGATGCGGTGAATCTGGAAATCGACGGGCTAGACAAAGAACTCGTACTGGAACTTCTGGAGCAGCAGAAGAACGAGCAGCTGTACCAATACATTATCATCACACAGTGCAACGCCCTGAACGAGGGCTTGCCGGAGATGTTCGAGCGAATCGGCGGATGGACAGAACTGCTATTCCCGAAGAACTTGCTGCGGGAAGATAGCGTCATTGCCCATATGGTGAAAGATATTCCAGAATCGGACTGGAACGACCAGGTGCAGATTATCGGCTGGTTGTATCAATATTATAATTCCGAGCCGAAAGATAAGGTTTTCGCCAACTTGAAAAAGAATATTAAAATCAGTGCAGCGGATATTCCAGCGGCTACGCAGCTTTTCACGCCGGATTGGATTGTACGGTACATGGTGGAAAACTCGCTGGGCAGACTCTGGACAGAGGGTCACGGCAAGCCGGAAAACGCTAACTGGAAGTACTATCTGGAAGAGGCAGAACAGGAAGATGCTGTAAAAGCAGACCTTGAAAAATTGCGTGCAGCGTATCGGGAGATTCAGCCGGAACAAATCAAAATCATCGACCCATGCATGGGCAGCGGTCACATTCTCGTCTATGCGTTCGATGTGCTGATGGACATCTACACCGCCTGCGGTTGGTCGGAGCGAGATGCAGCAAAGTCTATTTTACGGAACAATCTCTACGGGCTGGACATCGACCGCCGTGCCTATCAGCTGGCATATTTTGCGGTGATGATGAAAGCACGGCAATACAACCGCCGCATTCTCTCTGCGGAAAATCAGCCAAATCTTGCGAATTTTGCGGATGTGATGCATGTAAACACTTCCCTGCTGAGCGGCAGCCTGCGGAAATTTGCAGAGCAGTTCCAGTTCGCTGACACCTACGGCTCGCTGATGACAGTGACGAAACCGGCAGGGCTGGACGAAGCGGTTTCTGTGTTCCTGCCGACGTTCGGGATGCAGGCAGAGCAGCTGGAAATGATGATGCGAGTGGCTCAGATTCTGACGCAGAAATATGATGTGGTCTGCACCAATCCGCCGTATATGGGTGGCTCTGGCATGAATACAACGCTGTCGACCTATGTGAAGAAGAACTTTCCGGATAGCAAGAGCGATTTAAGTACATGCTTTATGGAACAATGTGGGCGACTTGCAACTAAAAATGGTTATTATGCAATGATTAATATTCCTGTTTGGATGTTCCTTTCCAGCTATGAAAAGCTTAGAAAGAAAATTGAAATCAGAAATACTTATGTAAACATGGTTCACTTTGGACGTGGAATTTTTGGGTCGGATTTTGGAACAACTTCATTTGTTATATCTAAAACACACACAAATGAATATATCGGTGTTTATCGAAGATTGTTTGAAAAACAAGGTGCTGTCGATAGTGTTGAGCAGAAACAAAAGTGGTTTTTTGAAGGAATGGGGTACTATACCGCCAAACAGGAAAACTTCTCCAAAATCCCTGGTTCTCCGGTCGCTTATTGGGTGAGTGAGAAAATATTTGATTGCTTTGCAAATTTTGAAAAAATTGATGATGTTGCAAATCCACGTCAAGGTCTTGCAACAGGAAATAATGAAAAGTTTTTAAGATTGTGGTATGAAGTATCTAATGAAGATATAAAATTTGATGCAGTATCACTTGATGACTTTTTTGAAACAAATAGAAAATATATTCCGTATAATAAGGGTGGCTCTTTTAGAAAATGGTTTGCGAATATGGAATTTATTATTCGATTTGATAGAAAGCATTATGGGATTCTTGGAACAGTTGGAAATCATTTGCCATCAAGAGATTTTTATTTTAAGGAAAGCATTACATGGTCAAAAGTTACATCGGGCGGTTTATCTATGAGATATATACCGCATGGTTCAGCTTTTGATGTGGCAGGCTGTTCTATATTTTGTGATAGAAATATTATGTATATGCTTGGATTTGTAAATTCATGTGTTATGCAAAATTTAATGAATGTGTTAAGTCAAACATTGAATTATGAAGTTGGAAGCGTTAAACAAATTCCAATTATTTATAAAGACGTTGAGAAAATAGAGAGCATTGTCAAAGAAAATGTTTCTATTTCAAAAGAAGACCTTGTTTCTTATGAATCACATTTTGAGTTTGAAAAACATCCGCTTGTTTGAAAGGAGAATACAAATGTATCCAATATATAATATTCAAGGAATTGAAAATGAGGAAAAGAAAATTGAGGAAAAACATGTTGTGATGCTTCTAATTGTCAAACCACAAGACAGAAATGCAAATGAGATTATTTCCCGTATAAACTATTGGCATTGGCTATCAGGTAGATATTGCAATATTTACCTGACTGGTTATTCAAAATCGTTTTTAGGAAAGTATCCTGATGCAAAAATAATAAATGGTACTAATAATGAAAGATGGGAATATAGTGATATCTGTTTTATTGAAGCACGAAAAAGCCTTGAAAACAGGTTGAAGAATTGGCAATACTCTGGCTCTTCAGAATTAATAGTATTGCAAAATAATCCATCATCGCAAAATCCACTCGATTTTTCAGGTTGCTGTTGTATCGATATCGAGTATGGACTTAAACATGAATATATCGATTCAATACCAAGATTTATGGAAAAACTGATTCGAGCTTGTGAATCAGAAGTAACTGCGAGTGATGCGTTTATGGCGGTCAATAAAAAAGGAATCAACCTACAAAGGGTAATCGAATTTGGGATTGAGAATTGTAATAAATTACCTGAATTTGCAAAAGAGATATTAAAAAATAGGTTGTTTTTAAAAAAATATAAATAAAAATATTTTGGGAGAACAATAGTGAGTAAACTAATCAGTGACAAATACAACCAATGGGCAAAAGAATGCGAAGCCCGTTTCCAAAAACTAAAATCCAACGAAGAAGAACTAAACCGCATCTTCATCAACATCTACGGCTTACAGGATGAGCTGATGCCGGAAGTCGAGGACAAGGACGTGACCGTTCGCCGGGCGGATTTGCAGCGGGAAATCAAGTCGCTGCTCTCCTATGCCGTGGGCTGTCTGTTCGGGCGGTATTCGCTGGATGAAAAAGGGCTGTGCTATGCCGGCGGTGAATGGGATGCAAGCAAGTACAAGACCATCCTCCCCGTGAAAGACAATGTGCTTCCGATTTGCGATGATGACTACTTAGAGAGCGACCTAACCGGAAAAATTGTGGAGTTTGTGAAAATCGTCTACGGCGAAGACACGCTGGAGGAGAACCTCAAGTTCATCGCCGATGCCCTCGGCACAAAGGGTGCAACCCCACGGGAAGCCATCCGGAACTATCTGCTCAACGGCTTCTATGCCGACCACTGCAAAATTTATCAGAAACGCCCGATTTACTGGCTGTTCAGCTCCGGCAAGAAGAACGCCTTCAAGGCTCTGGTTTATATGCATCGCTGGGAGAAGACCACCGTCGCTACCGTCCGCACCGATTACGTTCACGAGTTGCAGGAACGCTACCGAACACAACTTTCCATGCTGGGCGACCAGATGGAACACGCAGCACAGTCCGAGCGTGTGAAGCTGAAAAAGCGTCAAGAGAAACTGACTGCACAGCTGGACGAAATCAACGCCTATGAAGAAAAGGTGCACCACCTCGCCGACCGCATGATGGACATTGACCTTGACGACGGCGTAAAGGTGAACTATGCGAAATTTGCAGAGATTTTGGAGAAGATAAAATGACGATCGATACCATTAACCGTACTTTGCAGGAGCGGTTTGCTGCGGAATTGCCCGATTGTTACCAGCGTAGAATTATTTTCTGGTTCGACTCCGACCGGGAGTTTGAAAATATGCTGGACGAACTGGAGCTTCCCGATGTGAAACTCCTGAAACTGACCGGAGATAACTTCTTTGCAGCAAAAATGCTCTTGTCTGAAACAGATACCCAGAGCAATTATCTGGTATACGACCCCCTAACCTATTCCCATCGGGAAGACAACTGGCTGCGAGATATTCAGCTTTACAGCGAGGAATTTCGTGCCGATTTGGTTTCCATGCAGATGGAAGAACTACATATTCCGCAGACGACACAGCTGCGGCGTGCTATGAAACACTATATCAAATTTTTTGAGAGCAAGGAACGTGCTGCAAAGCTCAAAGATTTCGGCACGCAATATCAGAATGCTGGACAGCTACATATTGACATTATGGCGGTGCTCTGCAATACCAAGCAGAATACCGTACATGGCGTTTTGCGTGCAATTCTCTGCGATTCCCTGTACCATGCAGAGAATACCTGTCTGGAACAAATCGAAAAGTTTGGCAGTATGCAGGCATTGCGGGAGATGACAGCCTGTTATACAAGTTATGCCGACGAAAAATATGAACCATATGACCTTGCAGCACAGATCCTGCTCACGGCATTTTCTGCGGTTGGCGATGAAACGGTATTATCCGGCTTAGAGAAGTATCTCTCTCCGGAACACCAGCCGGCATGCTATGCTTTCATTGATGAGTGGAATGCTTCTGCAGAACAGGAAAAGCTGTTCGAAATTGCAGACGATATTACAGAGCGGATGCGGCTTACAGAGCGTCTGGAAAAAGTGGATACAGCAATTCTGATGCAGTCGGATAGTCTGCCTTGTATTGATGCCGTCATCATTGAAAGATTCCTACAGGAAATTGCAGAAAATGTGATCAAAACAGAAGAGATTCTAAAAGTTACAGAAAGCCGCCGTACTTCAAAGTGGTATAACCGCTATGCCTATTTGTATGATGGTCTGTATTATATCGCAAAAATGCAGGAATTTCACTATGCTCATATTACAGGTTTCCACTTTGGAACAGAGAAAGAATTGTGGGATTCCTACTGCAAAGAATTGTATTGGATGGATACGTACTACAGACGGCTGCATATGGACTTCCGGAAAAGCCTTTTCAATACATTGGGAACGCTGGATGACTTATTCAAAAGTGCTGTAGTCACTGCGGAACATCTCTACCAGAATTGGTATCTTTCAGAATTGAACGGCAGCTGGAATTCCCTGATTAAAGAATCGGTTGCAGATGGATTTTCACAGAATGGGATTCTCCAACAGGATGATTTTTATCGGCGTGTTGTTCAGCCCATCGCCAGAGAAAGCAGAGTATTTGTCATTATCTCTGACGCTTTGCGGTATGAGGTAGCGACAGAGCTTACCGAAAAACTTTTGCGGGAAACAAACGGCACAGCAAAACAATCCGCTATGCAATCTGTCTTTCCGAGTATCACCAAATTCGGCATGGCAGCACTACTCCCCCACAAAGCATTAACGATTACTGATTCCATGAAGATGTTCTGTGATGAAATGCCAACCGATGGAACGGAAAACAGAGATAAAATCTTAAAGAAAACCAATCCGAAAAACTGTGCCGTAACATATGAAACTCTGCTCACAATGAAGCAAGCCCAGCGAAGAGAACTTGTCAGCGGTGCAGATGTGGTGTATATCTATCACAATACCATTGATGCTGTTGGAGATAAGGCAAATACAGAACATCAAGTCTTTGAAGCTTGTGCCGATGCACTAGAAGAACTCAAGAATTTAGTCCGTCTGATTGTCAATTCTATGAGTGGTTCGAAAATTCTCATCACTGCTGACCATGGTTTCTTGTATGCTCATGAACCCCTTACAGAAAGTGAAAAAGTCAGCACAAGTCTTGTTTCCGGAAATGTCCTTGAAAGCGGAAGACGGTATCTCCTCGCAAACAATGCCTGCCAATCAGAATCCCTCATGCGTGTTTCGATGGAAAAATATGCGAATGGATTGGTTGGATTCACACCATTTGAAGCGATTCGCTTTCAAAAGCAAGGTGGCGGCAGTCATTTTGTCCATGGCGGCGTATCGTTGCAGGAATGCTGTGTGCCAGTGATCACATTCAAGAACATCTCAAAAACATCAAAGAAATTTGTAGAGATCAAGAAAGTTCCTGTGAAACTCATCAGCATGACCAGAAAAATCAGCAACAATATTTTTACCCTTGATTTTATGCAGATGGATGCTGTCGGTGGAAAAACTGTTCCTGCAACCTATGAGATTTACTTATGTGATAAGTTTTCAAATCCAGTCAGCAATATACAAACATTAGTTGCTGATAAAACCGGAGAACCACAGGAACGGGTATTCCATATTCGTTTTACCTTGAAAAATGTTGCATTCGACGGCAATGCGGTGTATTATTTCAACATCGTGGACAAGGAAACAGGCGATTTAATTGAACGTACGGAATTTTCAGTGAAGATTGCATTTTCCAACGATTTTGATTTTTAAAGCAATTTGGAGGGATCATTATGGATGAATTTGATAGAAAGGTAATTGCAGCATTTCCCGGCAAATCCGTTCGGAAAGATTTGACTGCACTCATGAAAAAGGGGGCAAATGTTCCTACTTATGTACTGGAATACTTGCTGGGAATGTACTGTGCAACCGATGACGAAGAAACGATTAAGGTCGGTTTGGAAAAAATCAAGAGAATTCTCAGCGAGAATTATGTTCGCCCCGACCAAAGTGACTATGTAAAATCAAAAATAAAGGAAAATGGACAGTATACCGTAATTGACAAAGTAACCGTCAGACTGGATGAAAAAGAAGATAAGTATATTGCAAGCTTCACGAATCTGGACTTGAAAGATTTCGAGGTCAATTCTGATTTGGTCACCCATAATGAAAAGCTGTTAGTCGGTGGGATCTGGTGTATCATTAAAATCGAATATGTGGGACTGGAACGAGATTTTGACGAAGATGATTACGAAGAAGATATTTTTGACGGCAATAAAAAGAAACGGAATCAGAAACAGAAAAAGAAAAAATCCAGATACGACTCCCCTTTTTCAATCGCTGCTTTAAAGCCAATCCAAATGGCAAATCTCGACCTTGATGAGATATTTGAAACAAGAAACCAGTTTACGAAAGAGGAATGGATCACACTGCTGCTGCGTTCCGCTGGTTATGAACCGGATGCCCTGAATGAAAAACAAAAACTGCACTACCTGCTCCGGTTTGTGCCGTTTATTCAGAAAAACTATAATCTTGTTGAACTGGGGCCAAGAGGAACAGGAAAATCCCACGCTTACAGCGAACTTTCCCCCTACTCCATTCTGATGAGCAGCGGTCATACAACGGTATCCAATATGTTTTACAACATGGCTTCCCACCGTGTGGGACTTGTTGGAAATTGGGACTGCGTTGCATTCGATGAAGTTGGCGGTATTACCAACACTTCCGGCGATATGATACAGATCATGAAAAACTATATGGCAAACGGCAGCTTTGCAAGAGGCAGCGATTCCATTAGTTCGGATGCTTCCATTGCCTTTGAAGGAAATACGTTTCGCAGTGTTGCAGATATGCTGCGAACCACCAATTTATTTGAACCGTTTCCGGAAGGCTTTAACAACGATTCTGCATTTTTCGATCGAATCCATGCCTATTTGCCGGGATGGGAAACGCCAAAGCTGCGAGCAAGTCTTTTCACAAACAAATATGGACTAATTTCCGATTGCTTTTCTGAATTTTGCCATGCAATGCGGAAGTACGACTTCACCAATTCCTTCGGCGAGTATTTTGCTTTGAATGATAACTTTAACACCCGTGATGATACCGCAGTCAGACGGACGTTTTCGGGACTTGCAAAGCTTATCTATCCAAATGAACAGATTGAAAAAGAAGAAGCACGGGAATTACTCGAATATGCCATTGAATGCCGCCGCAGAGTCAAAGAACAGCTTCGGAAAATGAATCCTGCGGAATTTAGCGATGTGATGCTGGGTTACATTGACCTTGACACAGAAGAAGAATTTTATGTGGATTTGCCGGAAATCGCAAGCGGTTCTTTGATTCCGGAACGCTTTGAAAAATCAGGCTATGTCTATGCAATTGGACGTTCCGTTGATGGCCGTGTTGGCATATATCGTTTTGAAAACAAGCTGATGGCAGGTGCAGGAAAGCTTAGTTTCCGCAATGTGGAAGGACTTGCAGGTGCTTCAAAAAGTGTTCGGGATAGCATTACAGCAGCATTTAACTACTTTATGCAGAATAGCGGAAAGCTGATTACACGCAGTCCTTTGGATTTTGACTATAGTTTATATTATAACGACTTACAGAATCGAAATGTCAGCGATGAAGTATCTGTAGCGGAAGTGGTTGGACTGTATTCTGCACTGTCAAACCGTCCGGTATTACCCTCACTGGTGATATGCGGAAGAGTCGTCATGTCTGGTGAAACCATGCCTGTGATTACAATGTTAGATGAAATTTTTGTTTCAGCAGCAAACGCAGGTGCAAAAAAAATATTGTTGCCAGAGAGCAGCCGGAATCATTATCTGCTGCTTTCGGACAAGCTGAAAAAAGAAATTGCTGTTGATTTCTATAACACACCGCTGGAAGCAGCAAGGCTTGCATTGGGAGTTGACTGGTGATGAAAAAATATCAATGTATTGCTTGCGGCACTGTAAAAGATTGCGAGAAAAGTTGTATGTGTCCGATCTGCGGATATATGATGTTTCCGCAGCCATATGACCGCAGCGAAGTAATCATCAGCGAAATACGGCGTTTTGTAGAAAGAATTGTTGCTCAAAAGATTGATGTGCAGTCATTGCCGTTTGGAAAGCTGAAAGAAGACATGCATCGCTTCCCCAGTTTTTCAAAAATCAAAACCTATGTTTCAAGAGCAGAAAAAACAGAAATTTTTTATCATCGCTTAAAGACCAGCTTGGAACAAACACAGCAGTATTTTCATGAAACTTTTTGCAAACGCTATTCCTCCAAAAATGACACGTTAGATATGCTGTCAGACCGTACTTCTGCTCTTCTGAAGAACGTGCTTTTGAAGCTTGGCATCGAAATTCAATGGAAAAAAGCAGTTTTTCCAACTGTCACAGTACAGTATACAGAAGTTCCTCATCAAGATTACATTCATCTCGCTGACCAGTTACTCGACCGAATCGTTCAGCTATCAGATAAAATAAATCAATTTATAAAGGCAAACAACATCTATGGATGTGCCTATGATCAGGAAATCGAACCACCCAAGATGCAAAAGAATCATACAGAAATCAATTGGCAAGAAGTGCTTCCCAAACATATTTCCGCCTGTGACAGCATTCTGAAAAAGAAATATGTGATCGATATTTTTGAAGATGGCAGCACGGAACTGACCGCCATGCTGAAAGTGGCATGGGATGCCATCTTTGTTCTTTTGTCCGCACCCATAAAGAAACGTACATTGGTCTATGCATTTGATCACGAGGAATTATCTGCGGAACAGTGCAACAACCGACTGATGGAAATTTTCTCCGATTCATTCCATGCAGTTATGGAATTGGTACAGGCAGAGAATTTTCTAAAAGACCAGTCTGAAGAACAACTCTTTGAACTTTATCAAAACATGCTTGACCTTGACAAACATCACTATATGTCAGGGACAAAAGGCAATTTTAAAATCGGAAAATGGGAAAAGAAACTGAATGCACTCATTGGATTGGATGCAGTGAAATCCAATGTCCGAAAAATAAAAGCCTATGCACTTGCGAATAAAGGTCACGGCCAGCCAAATTTACATATGTGTTTTCTTGGAAATCCCGGAACAGGAAAAACAGAAGTTGCCCGAATCATTGCCGGAATTCTCCATGAAAACGGACTTCTCCAAACAAACAAAGTCGTTGAAACAGACCGCAGCGGTCTTGTTGCTGGTTATGTTGGACAGACAGCGTTGAAAACGGCTGCGGTGATTGAAGAAGCAATGGGCGGTGTGTTGTTTATTGATGAAGCCTATTCCCTTGTACAAGGGGATTCCAGTAATGACTATGGTCACGAAGCAGTTTCTACCTTAATCAAAGCGATGGAAGACCACCGTGGGGAATTTTGTGTGATTCTTGCAGGGTATCAAAATCAGATGACGAAAATGCTGGCATCGAATCCAGGCTTTCAATCAAGAATCCAGTTTACATTGAATTTTCCCAATTACAACCGAGATGAGTTGGGGCAAATCGCTGCATGGATGCTGAAAAACAGAGGATATATCATCAGTGACGAGGCAAAGGATAGAATCCTTGCTATTACAGACCATATTAGAAAAGAGCCAAATTTCGCAAACGCCCGTGAAATGCGAAATATCATTGAGCAGGTTGTGATGTGCCAGAATGTACGCTGTGCCGGAACAGAAGACAAAACAATTGAACTTGCAGATGTAAACGCCTATATCAGGGAAAATCACATCTATGTTCCGACATCCGGCGAAGGCATCGTAAAGAAAATTCTAACTGCTGAAGAGGAACTGGAACAGCTGGTTGGGTTGCGTTCTGTAAAGCGAATGATAAAGAAAATCAAAGCGTATGCAAAACGCAACAAAAATGATTCTGACATGAATTTGCATATGTGTTTCTGTGGCAATCCCGGAACAGGAAAAACAGAAGTTGCCCGCATTTTGTCCCGTATTCTATATGAGGCAGGCGTGCTGCCAGAAGCAAAACTGACGGAAACAGATGCCCAAGGACTTATTAGTAAATATGTAGGCGGAACAGCTTCCAAAACGCTTGCAAAAATCAACGATGCCATGGGCGGTATCCTTTTCATTGATGAAGCGTATAGTTTAATCAGAAGCGATGACGACAATGCTGCAACCTATGGTGAAGAAGCAATTGCAGTTCTTTTGAAGCAAATGGAAGATCAGCGTGGACAGTTTTGTGTCATCTTAGCAGGTTATCCGTCTGAAATGGAAGAACTCATTCGTGTAAATCCCGGACTGGCTTCCAGAGTTCAATTTACATTGCATTTTCAAGACTACACAAGAGAGGAACTGGAAGAAATTGCATTGCATTTTCTGAAACGAAAAGGATATGAAATGGATTCCTCAGCAATGCAGCTGTTGCTGGATATTACAGAGTATTACAGGACAAAACCCAATTTTGCAAATGCAAGAACAGTTCGCAATATCTTGGAACAGGTGATTATGAATCAAAATTTAAGGGAAGACGAAGAGAACCAAAAGGATAATCTGTTAATTCTTAGTGATGTTCAGGACTATCTGGATGATGAAAATATTGATTTAAATCGTGCTTCTGTGAAATTAAATAAAATTGGATTTTAAGTTGATTTTTCTGGCGTTGAAATTGTCAATCGCACGCAACATATTTCCCACGACAACCGCATTTACTTTTGAGGGAAAACAACAAAAATTTTTCCGCATAGAAAAAACCGCCTCCCCGTATCTTATAGATACGCTGGGAAGCGGCTTTTGATCTAGATTGTATGATTATTTTTCAGTAGGCTGTACAGGCAGGTCATCAATCAGCAGAATAATAAATTGCATAAGAGCAGTTGTATCCTGATCATTCAAAACACCATCCTGACAGCAGTCCGCATTTGCCATTTGAGCATCCGAAAATTGTATCAGTGTTGCGAGATATTTGTTCAAGAATACTGCATCTAAGATGTCTACCATTCCATCCAAATTGACATCGCCATAGGATGAAATGGTTGTGGTGGTTGTAGTTGTTGCCTTGGTTGTAGTTGTCTTGTTTGGTTTTGTTGTAGTCGTTACCTTTGTTGTGGTCGTCTTACTCGGTTTAGTCGTAGTTGTTGCCTTGGTTGTTGTAGTGGTTGTAATCGTGGTTGTCGTTGTTGTAACTGGTGCATTTACGATGAATACCAGATTCATTTCCTTTGTTGAGTCGTTCTCCGCAGTCAAAACAATCGTTGTTTTCACAGTTGCAGCTTTTTTCGGTGTGCCGGAAAGCATGCCATCTTCTGTCAGTTTCAATCCATCCGGCAGTTTGCTGTCTGCATCCAACTGGAACTGCACCGGTTTCAAATCCGCAAAATTTTTGAGATACTCTGTCAAATCCAGCGTCATTTTCTTCTGACAAGTCAGCTGAATGGTATCGATTTCAGAAAGTTCGATTTCGACTGGTACTCTCTTTACAGTCATTTTTGTGTTGCCAGTCAGTGTATAATTGGGTTTTTCAATCTGCTTTCCATTCACAAAATACTGATACGTATACGCTTTATCCGGAGAAGTTTCCAACGCAATTGTATCCCCTGCATTGTGGTAAGTTTTGTTGGTAGTTGCATCTTCACCAAAACTTTCATCATAAATCATTTCAAGCTGCATCACTACTTTGGACTTCTGATTCAGAGTCGGGTATTTTTCAGTAGCAAGGTTTTGATAAAAAGCACGAACAGACTGGTCGCCATTCAGCAGATAGGTCACTTCACCGCTGGCAAATTGTTTCGTTGTTTTGCTTTCTACGTTTTTCACAACCGCAGACGATTCGTTTTGAGTAATCGCATCCTTATCGCATATGTTGCAATCATAGTAACTATTTTCAATTTGCCCTATATTAAGATTACAAATATTGTTATTTACATCAGCACCGCTGACCTGCCCAACATGATAACAATTTTCAATACGACCAGAGGAACCATTAATATTACAGATGCCACTTGCATAGCTTTTTTCGTCATTTTCATCAATAATGGTGCTATCCGTCCTCACAGTAATATCGCTGTTATTATAGCAATCTTTCATGCTGCCTGCATTCATGTTGCATATACCAGCTGCTAACCCAAAGCCACCAATCATGCCTGTATTATAGCAGTTTTCAATGCTTCCGTTATCTGAATTTATTGCACAAATTCCACTGGCACCATATCCTAAAATTGTTCCTGCATTGTAGCAATTGACGATTTGCCCATTATTTATTGCACAAATACCAGCAGCCACGCCACTCACAATCAATTGTCCATCAATTTTCGCGTAATAATAATTGAAATAGGAATCTTCCAGACCAACATTTTGAATGATTCCTGCTGAAAAGCCAAATAAACTGGCACACATAACATCACTCTCATTGGAATCATTAGAGAAGTACAGTCCACTGATGGTGTGTCCCTGTCCGTCAAATATACCTTTGAAAATATTTTCAGTGTCATCATCGCCAATCGAACGCCACATTCTTAAAGTGTCAGGGTCTGCTCCAAGAGAACCATCTGCTGCAAGAACGGTTTCATTTACAACAATGTCCGTAGTGAGAACAGCATTTAAAGAGGTGTCACCGCTGTTCACTTGCTCTGCAAACCAATACAGCTGACCAGCGTTAGAAATCTCATATTTTTCGATTTCTTCGTTATAGTTTGCTGGCTGATAATGGGTATCATCATTTTCGCAGAAACCATTTTCGTTATAGCTATGTTTGAGGGCAGGAATGATAACATTATCAACTGTCTTTTTGCCGGCTTCATCTGTGAATGTTTTCTTGCAGACATCGCACTGCCAGTATTCGATGTTGCCGTCTTCCGTGCAGGTCGCAGCTTTCGCTTCCACCTTTGTCAGCTTGTGGCTTGCAGGAATCACGGTTTCCGAAAGTTCCACTGCCTTAGCCGTTTCTGGGTTGGTATCATCCGACAAGAAATACTTTCCGCAGTGTTCGCAAGTCCAGTATTCCGTGTTTCCGTCTTCCGTACAAGTTGCATCTTTCGCTTCCACCTTTGTCAGCTTGTGGCTTGCAGGAATCACGGTTTCCGAAAGTTCCACTGCCTTAGCCGTTTCTGGGTTGGTATCATCCGACAAGAAATACTTTCCGCAGTGTTCACAAGTCCAGTATGCCTTGTTTCCGTCTTCGGTGCAGGTCGCAGCTTTGGCTTCTGTTTTTATTAAAGTGTGTGGCGTATAAGAAACCAAGTCGGCCTGTTTTCCGAAATCGGTTCGTTTTAATGGAGAATCGCAGTCAAGAGAAATCGTTTCCAAACTGGAACAATTGTAAAATGCTTTACTATCCATACTGGTCACACTGCTTGGAATCTTGATGCTGGTCAAGCTGGTGCAATCTTTAAATGCAAAATATCCAATGCTGGTCACACTATTTGGAAGAACGATATTTGTTAAGTTATTACACCATATAAATGCACTTCTTCCGATACTTTTCACACCATCCTGAAGCGTGACATCCGTCAAATTATCACAATTATAAAATGCATCTTCTCCAATGCTTTCAACATTCCCTGGAATTGTGATACTGGTTAAGTTGTCACAATTCTCAAATGCATAATCTCCAATGCTGGTCACACCCTCTTCAATCACAATGCTGGTGACACTTAAATTTAAGCGTGCAGGGCTTTTATTATTACCATAAATATAATCTTTCATCGCTCCCTTACCGCTGATATTCAGTGTCCCATCCTCATACAGTTTCCAGGTCAGGTTATCTTCGATCCAATAAGTATAGCCTTTTTCCAAAACCTTATCGCAATCCGGACAGTACAAGTCGCCGGAATAACCAGGGCTTGTTTCAGTCGGTTCTGATGCATTGCGAAGTTCTGCATTTTTGTGATTGCATATTATGATTTCTGACAGTTCTACCGCCGTTGCAGTTTCTGGGTTTGTATCATCCGACAAGAAATATTTTCCACAGTGACTACAAGTCCAGTACTCCTTGTTACCTGATTCGTCATCGGTTACAGGTTTGGCTTCTGTTTTTATTAAAGTGTGTGGCGTATAAGAAACCAAGTCGGCCTGTTTTCCGAAATCGGTTCGTTTTAATGAAGAACCGCAGTCAAGAGAAATCGTTTTCAAGCTGGAACAATTGTAAAATGGATCATCAATACTGGTCACACTGCTTGGAATCTTAATGCTGGTCAAGCTGGTGCAATCTTTAAATGCCCAATCTCCAATGCTGGTGATACTATTTGGAAGAACGATATTTGTTAAGTTACCACACCATATAAATGCCGTTCTTTCAATGATTTTCACACCATCCTGAAGCGTGACATCCTTCAAATTATCACAACTATAAAATGCACCTTTTCCAATGATTTCGACATTCTCCGGAATTGTGATACTGGTTAAGTTGTCACAATTCTCAAATGCATAATCTCCAATGCTGGTCACACCCTCTTCAATCACAATGCTGGTGACACTTAAATTCGAGCATGCAGGGCTTTTATTATTACTATAACTATAATTCTTCATCGCTCCTGTTCCGCTGATGTTCAGTGTCCCATCTTCATACAATTTCCAGGTCAGATTGTCTTCAATCCAATAAGTATAGCCTTTTTCCAAAACGGTATTGCAGTCCGGACAATAGCGGTCACCGGAATAGCCTGGTTTTGTTCCATTCGGCTCTACTGCACCACGTGTGATTGCATTTTTGTGTTTCAGAGCAGGAAGAATGGTTTCTGACTGTTCCACTGCCTTAGCGGTTTCCGGATTGGTATCATCCGATAAGAAATACTTTCCGCAATGCTCACAAGTCCAGTATTCCTTGTTGCCGCTTTCGGAACAGGTCGCAGCTTTCGCTGCTGTTTTGGTTAAGAGATGTTGATTGGTATAAGAAACCAAATCCGCTTTGTCGCCAAAATCACTTTTTTTCAAGGAAGATTTGCAGCTCAGAGAAATGGTTGTCAAGTTTTTGCAATTATAAAATGCATAACTTCCAATGCTGGTAACGCTGTCTGGAATCGTGATGCTGGTTAAGCTGATGCAATAAGAAAACGCAAAATTTCCAATGCTGGTAACGCTGTCTGGAATTGTGATGCTGGTTAGGCCGCTGCAACTATTAAACGCAGACGCTCCAATGCTGGTAACGCTATCTGGAATCGTGATGCTGGTTAAGTTGCTGCAAGACTGAAACGCATAAGCTCCAATGCTGGTAACGCTATCTGGAATCGTGATGCTGGTTAAGCTTCTGCAACCAGAAAACGCATAAGTTCCAATGCTGGTGACGCTGTCTGGAATCGTGATGCTGGTTAAGCTGATGCATTCATTAAACGCAGAATTTCCAATGCTGGTAACACCGTCTTCAATCACAACTTTTTTAACATTCGAGTTGTTGTATACAGGGCTTGGATTGTCATTATAGTCATAATTTTTCATCGCCCCCGTGCCGCTGATGGTCAGCGTGCCGTCGGCGTCCAGTTTCCAGGTCAGGTTGCCTTCGTTCCAATAGGTATACCCTTTTTCAAAAACAGTATCGCAGTCCGGACAATAGCGGTCGCCGGAATAGCCTGGTTCTGTTTCCGTCGGCTCGAATGCACCACGTGTGATGGCATTTTTGTGGTTCAGAGCAGGAATCACCGTTTCTGATAATTCTACTGCTGTTGCCGTTGCCGGATTGGTATCATCCGATAAGAAATACTTTCCGCAGTGTTTACAAGTCCAGTATTCCTTGTTTCCGCTTTCGGTACAGGTCGCAGCTTTCGCTGCTGTTTTGGTTAAGAGATGTTGATTGGTATAAGAAACCAAATTCGCTTGGTCGCCGAAATCACTTTTTTTCAAAGAAGATTTACAACTCAGAGAAATGGTTTTCAAGCTGCTGCACTCAGAAAACGCCCCATATCCAATGCTGGTGACACCATCTGGAATCGTGATGCTGGTTAAGCTGCTGCAAATAACAAACGCATAAATTCCAATGCTGGTAACACTGTTTGGAATGGTAATACTGCTTAAACTGCTGCAACCATGAAACGCAGCATATTCAATACAGGTGACGCTGTCTGGAATTGTGATGTTGGTTAAGCTGCTGCACTTAAAAAACGCAAGCTCTCCAATGCTGGTGACACCATCTTCAATCACAACTTTTTTAACATCCGAGTTCATGTATGCAGGACTTAAATTTTCAGCAGCGTTGTAATCTTTCATCGCTCCTGTACCGCTGATGGTCAGCGTACCGTCAGCGGTGAGTGTCCAGGTCAGGTTGTCTTCTATCCACACCTGCGGTTCAGTCGTCGTTTCTGCACTTGCTGAAAGTTCCAACTGGATATTTTGCAGGGTGTCGTTTGGGAAATACGTCAGCGTTGCCGCCGCCATGACGATTGCCGATGAGAGGGCAGCCAGTCGTTTCCATTGTTTCATGAGAATATACCTCCTTTTGTTTCAAATGTATCATACGTTTTTGGCAATTTTATTATAACATATTTGCATAACATTTGTCAAGAAAAAAGGAGATGATTTTTTTATTCTTTAAAAGTTGGAACGAAACGACATAAAATCAGTATCTTTTGTCGTTTCGTTCCATGTTTTTACCGGAAGGATTTATCGTAACCGTACACATTAAGGTCATAGGTATGAAATAAATGCAGCCGTAGTGCCACCGAAATGTTGGAAAACAGAGTGCCTTATGACAAGTTGTTGTTGTAATTGCACCAACTGTATGGTATAATAGAAATAACAAAAATCCAACAGCGAACATGAGGTGAATGACATGGAACGATATTTCAATATTACTGGCTGCTGCAATCCACAGGAACATTATATGGTGAATTTGGATAGCCGTCTTGCACAGATTAAGAAAATGGTGGATAGAGGACAGTATTTCTGTATCAATCGAGGACGACAGTACGGGA
>OGRO01001115.1_pt1 | contig 24154 bp, 20 predicted proteins | sample 1553451 | NCBI WGS metagenome assembly OGRO01 (sample SAMEA2580021, study PRJEB22360) | human gut metagenome | reverse complement strand
TGAAGGTGGCGTGCTTCAAGGACGGGGAGGTCATCGATTCGTATCCGGTCGATGCCGACCGCGGCTTCACGTCGAGCACGGTCGTCGAGACCGTCCCCTCGACCGAGACCGCCCGCTTCGAGGCCGTGGCGTTCAACGCACGCAAATGAGGCCGCGTCTCAGAGTCGTTGTCTCATTTTGCCAGCCAACGAAGAGGGGCGGTCCATGTGGGCCGCCCCTTCGCAAAGCCGAGTCAATGAATTGCGTTAGAACTTCGCGTACTTCTTGAGGTTGCCCTCGAGCTTCTCGACGAACTTCCTGGCCGTGTCGGAGAGCTCCGCGCCCTTCTTCACGATGTAGCCCAGATGCAGCGTCACGTCCGTGTCGAGGCTCACCGTGGCCAGCGATGACCCATCGGAGATGCCGACGAGAATGCCACTTGTCACCGTGTAGCCGTTGAGTGCGACGATGAGCTCGGAGAGCGATGCGCGATCCGTGCATGCGATGCTCTTGCGGCGATGCTCATCGGCAAGCGCCTCCTCGGCGAAATAGACCGGGGCATCCTCCTCCTGCTCGAAGTAGATGTACGGGAAGTCCTCGAGCTGGTCGAGCGTGAGCGATTCGGCGTTTACGAACGGATGGCTCTTGGGCAACGCGACACGTGGTGTCGACTCAATGAGTTCGACGAATTCCACGCCAGCCTCGTCAAACGCCTTCTCGAGCCCGTCTTTCGAGCGTGTCGTCTCGACGAGCACGCCGATCTCGCTCTCTCCGTCTGCGACGTCCTCGATGACGCGCTTGGTCGTGCGGTCGCGCAGCGCATACTCGTAATCATCGCCGCCAAGTGCGAGGACGAGCGCCGCGAAGGATTGAACATCGAACAGGTAATGCTGTCCGGAAATGGCGAATTTCTTGGTCATGGTATATCCCTTGCCTTCCTACGCGTCCTGGTTGCGCTCGTCGATGAAGCGCTTGGCCTTGTGCTCACTTGAGGTGCCCAGCTTGTCGGTGTCGAACACGAGCACCTTGGCCGGCCGGACGCCGGTATGCGTCTTGAGTTCGTTCTCGACGCGCTTGGCAATCTCATCGTACGCCTCGTCGGAGCCAAACGCACGCTCGACGGAGACTTCGTAACGCGTCGTGTAGTTCTCGTCGTACACGCGGATGAGGTACTCGCCCGACAGCCCCTTGTCGTTGCGCACGATGTATTCGATGTCGCTGGGGAACACGTTGACGGCGCTCACGATGAACATCTCGTCCTTGCGGCCCTGGATGTAGATGCGGGTCATGGTGCGGCCGCACTCGCAGGTCTCGCGGTTGACATGACCGATGTCGCCGCTGCGGAAGCGGATCATCGGACGCGCGCGCTTCTTGAGCGTGGTGTAGACGATTTCGCCGCGCTCACCATCGGGCAGGACCCCGCCCGTGACGGGATCGACGACCTCGACGAGAATTTGGTCCTCGATGATGTGCAGGCCGTCCTTGGCGTCGCACATGGCAGCGCAGGCGCCGTAGATGTCAGATAGGCCGAAGAAGTCGTAGACGCTCGCGTCCCAGATCTCCTCGATGGCCTTGCGCGTTGACTCGATGGAGCCGCCGGGCTCCCCGGATATGATGATGTGCTTGAGCGAGGCGAAGTCCGTCTTGGGGTCATAGCCTTTCTCGATGGCCTTCTGGCCGAGCTGCCAGGCATATGAGGGCGACGACCAGAAGAAGGTGGGCTGATACTGCTTCATCGCCCACAGCAGGCGATCGCTCGGAACAGCGCCGACCCAGATGCCGAGCGCGCCGAGCTCCTGGGCGCCGATGACGCAAGGGCCGCCGACGTAGAGCGCGAAGTTCATGCCGTGCAGGTAGCGATCGTTGGGACGCATGCCTGCCTGCCAGAACAAGCGGCTTTCGGCTTTCATGAAGTCCTCGAAATCACCTTGGGTAAAGGGGCTCATCGTGGGCACGCCGGTCGAACCCGAGGAAGTGGCCATGTAGACGACGTCGTCTTCGGGCACACCGCACAGCTCGCCAAAGAAGCTGCCGACACCTTGCGTGTCACGCTCCGTCTGCTTGTTGATGAAGGGGAACTTCTCCAGGTCGGCGAGGGTCTCGATTTCGGGCGAGACACCAGCCTCATCCCAGGCGCGCTTGTAATACGGGCAGTTGTCGTAGGCGAATTTCAGCTCGTCTTTGAGATAGCCAAGCTGCAACTCCTCAAGCTGCTCGCGCGGCATGGTCTCGATCTCTTTGTCGTAGTACTCCTGGTCATATGGAACGTTCTTCTTTGCCATGCCGAGCTCCTTTCGTGTGTTATCGATCTTGCTCTCGGATAGACATCCGCTATTTCACCACTCTTTCGAACGTTTGCATAGAACTTTGACCATGCGTAGTTTCGATACCTTGCTATTGATAAAATAGATTACTAGGCGATATATGCAATTGAAGGGAAACTATGACACTCCAACAGCTTCGCTATCTCATCGCGATAGCCGAAACCGGCTCCATGAGCGCGGCGGCAAAGCAGATGTACGCATCACAATCGAATCTCTCGATTGCCGTCAAGGAACTCGAGCGCGAATTCGGCATCGACATATTCACGCGCACCAATCGTGGCGTGGCGCTCACGAACGAAGGAAACGAGCTGCTTGCCTACGCGCGGCAGATCGTCGAGCAGGCGAACATACTCGAGGAGCATTACGCGAGCAAGAGCCACGAGGCGCGCTTCTCGGTTTCGACACAGCATTACGCGTTCTGCGTCCGCGCGTTCATCGACACGGTGGACAGCTGCGATGACGAGGAATACGACTTCATCATGCGCGAGGCAGCGACTGGCGAGATTATCGACGACGTGCGCACGCATCGCTCCGACATTGGCATTCTCTACATCGATCGGCACAACGCCCGCGTGCTCAGAAGCGCGTTCGAGGATGCACAGCTCACGTTCACGCCGCTCTTCGAGGCGCCCGTCAACGTCTTCGTGGGCGAGCATCATCCGCTGGCGCAGCGCTCGCTTCTCAAGCTGGACGAGCTCGAAGATTACCCACGCTACTCGTTCGAGCAGGGCGTCGCCAATTCCTTCTTCTTCTCCGAAGAACCGCTTTCCGAGGTACCGCACAAGCGCAAGATACGCATCTCCGACCGTGCCACGCTCACGAGTTTGCTCACCGACTTCGATGGCTACACGCTCTCGACGGGCATACTCACGCCCGAGATGCAGGACGGCATCGTCACCATACCGCTCGACACCGACATCACCATGACCGTCGGATACCTCATCCACAAGGAGCGTGTGCTTGACGGCTTGCTCGCGACGTACATCGACAACCTGCGCGCCGTCATCAAGAGCAACCCGCTCGTTGCGAGGTATCTGGGCGAGTGAGTTGCGGTACCATATCGGGTTAACCAAAACGTCAACGAATGAGGCAGCTATGACCGAGCAATTCGACAATCGCGAACTAATCATCGAGTACCTCGAATCGGGGTGCAAGGGCGGTGACATGGGCTATATCGGCGTCGAGATCGAGCAGTTCGTGCTCGACGAAGACGGTGACCGCGTGCCCTACATCGAGAAGCACGGTCGTCTGGGCGTGCGTGATATCCTCGAGCAGCTGAGCCCCTATTATTCCGAGGTCGTGCGCAACGAGGAGGGTGACATCCTGTCGCTGTTCCGCCTCGATTCCAACGTCACCATCGAGCCCGCGGCGCAACTCGAGCTCTCCATCTCGCCCATGCTCTCGCTGGCCGATGTCGAGCACGAGTACGATAACTTCGCGCTGCGCATGAAGCAGATTCTCAAGCCCTACGACTACAAGCTCGTGCCGTTGGGATACGATCCCAAGAACCACGCGGCCGACCTCCCCATCATTCCCAAGCCGCGCTATCGCTTCATGGACGAGTACTTCTCCAAGCTACCCGGCATGCATGCCGAACGCATGATGCGCGCGACCACCTCGATGCAGGTTTCCATCGACTTTGCCAGCGAGGCGGATGCCGTGCGCAAGCTGCGCATCGCCACTCTGCTTGGCCCTGTTTTCTCGTACCTGCTCGATAACGTGCCCGTTTTCGAGGGGGAGCCAAACTCCACGCCGCTTCGTCGCATGAAGGTGTGGCGCGAGGTCGATCCCGCGCGCTGCGGCGCTATTCCGGGTCTTTTTGACGAGGGGTTCGGTTTCGCGGCTTATGCTGACTGGCTCCTGTCCACGCCGCCCATCTTCATTACGCGTCCCGATGCGCATCCCACCGGTTCGATGACCGCGGCCGAAGCATATGTCGACGCGCCCATGGACAAGGCGGATATCGAGCATCTCATGAGCATGGTGTGGCCCGACGTGCGCCTCAAGCGCTACGTCGAGATTCGACAGGGCGATTCGGTGCCCTTTGACGTCGCGCTCGGCTATGCCACGCTCATCAAGGGCCTTTTCTATGGCGAGACCAATCTCGAGATCATCGAGCATGCGCTCGGGGTGGGCGAGGACGGTGTCTGGCCCTATACGGAGCAGAGCGTGGAGGACGCCATCGACGCCGTCATCGCCGACGAGCTCGATGCCGTGCTCTATGGTCGTACGCTCGAGAGCTGGATTAGCCTGCTCTTCCAGATTGCCCCCGACGGCCTGGGCGTCGAGGAGGACTACCTCGAGCCGCTCATGGACTTCAAGGGAATCTGACATGGCAGGGACGTTCACTGATCAGGTTCGCATACAGGTCAAGTCCGGTAATGGCGGCGCAGGCTGCACGTCGTTTCGCCGCGAAGCGCATGTTCCCAAGGGCGGTCCGGACGGCGGCGACGGCGGGCGTGGTGGCGACATCGTCATCGTCGCGGACGCGACCGTCTCCACGCTCATTGACTATCGCTACAAGCATCACTTCAAGGCGCAGAAGGGCACCCACGGCCAGGGAAAGCGCATGCACGGCGCAAACGGCGAGGACCTTATCCTGCGCGTTCCCGTGGGTACGATCGTGCGGCTGCTCGACGAGGACTTGCAGCCTTGCGAGGAAATCGCGGACCTCACGCATAACGGCGAGCGCGTCATCGTCGCCAAAGGTGGGCGCGGGGGACGTGGTAACACCCATTTCGTGACACCGACCAGGCGCGCCCCGTCGTTTTCGGAGCTGGGCGAGCCGACAGACCCGTTCTGGATCGAGCTCGAGATGAAGCTCATGGCTGACGCCGCGCTCGTGGGCATGCCGTCCGTGGGCAAGAGCTCGCTCATCGCCTGCATGTCGGCCGCGCGTCCCAAGATCGCCGACTATCCCTTTACCACGCTCACGCCCAACCTCGGTATGGTGCGTTACGGAGACCTGAGCTTCACGGTTGCCGACGTGCCCGGTCTCATCGAGGGGGCGGCCGAGGGCAAGGGGCTGGGCCACGAATTCCTGCGCCACGTCGAGCGCACGGCCCTCATCTTGCATGTCGTCGATCTGACGGGTGGCTTCGAGGGGCGCGATCCCGTGGAGGACTACGAGATCATCAAGCGCGAGCTGGCGCTCTATGCGCCCGAGCTCGCCGACCGTCCCGTCATCGTCGTGGGCAACAAGGCCGACGTTCCCGGCACCGAGGAGAATCTCGAACGACTGCGCGCTCACGTGCGTGCGGAGAGCGAGGAGCTTTCCGAGCGGTTGCTCGACGACGGCATAGACATTCCCAATCCCATCCCGTTCTTCGCGGTGAGCGCCGTGACCCACGAGGGCGTAGATTCGCTCATCGCGGCGACGGCGACCGAGGTCCATCGTCTGCGCGAACAGGCGGCCGAGGACCCGGTGCCCGAGTACGACCAGATATGGGAGCATAGGCGCCTCGAGCGCGACCGTGCCATCGAGGTCGAGGAAGAGGAACCGCATGCCTGGCGTGTGCGTGGCAAGGGCATCGAGCGCATGGTCGTCCAGACCGAGTGGGACAACGACGAAGCCGTCGCCTTCCTGCAGCGCCGCATGGAACGCGCGGGTGTCGAGCGTGCCCTGACCGCGGCCGGCGCCGTCGCCGGCGACGAGGTGCGCATCATGGACGTCGCCTTCGAGTTCGAGCCCGCTGGCTGGGGTGACGAAGAGTACGACAACATCATCGACCGGGAGGGCTAGACGATGAGACGCGTTGTTATCAAGATCGGTTCGTCCACCCTCGTCAGGGACGGGAAGGTCGATGCCGTCTTCGTGGGGCACCTCGCCGCCGAGTGCGCCAATCTCATGCACGACGAGGACGTCCAGCCCATCATCGTGTCTTCCGGCTCCATTGCCCTTGGTCTCGAGGTGCTCGGCATGCACGGGGACCGTCCCGATGACATGCCCACGTTGCAGGCGGCGGCCTCGATAGGCCAGGTGGGGCTCATTCGCCAGTACACCGATACCTTCGCGTGCTTTGGCGTGACGGTGGGACAGATCCTCATGACGCGCGCGACTACCGGCCAGCGCGAGTCGTACCTGCATGCGCGCGACACGATCGAGCGCTTGCTCGAGCTGGGCGTGGTTCCCATCATCAACGAAAATGACACGGTCGCCGTCGAGGAGATTCGCTTCGGCGATAACGATACGCTCGCGGCCATGGTCGCAACCTCGATTCATGCCGACCTCGTGGTTTTGCTGAGCGATATCGATGGCCTGTACACGGCCGATCCGCGCAAGAACGAGGACGCGGAGTTACTCGACACCGTGAGCAAGATGAGCGAGGAAATCGAAAACGGCGCCGGCGGCGTGGGTAGTCGCAGTGGCTCGGGTGGCATGATCACCAAGATCGCGGCGGCGCGCGTGCTCATGGCCGCCGGTATTCCCATGGTCATCTGCGAGGGTCGTCGACGCGGTGCCGTCACGGATGCCGTGCATGGCCGCCGGGTGGGCACGACCTTCTTCGACGAGAGCTCGAACGGCCTTGCGGCACGCAAGTCCTGGATCGCGCTTGGCGGCAAGGTCAAGGGATGCGTTTCCTGTGATGATGGCGCAGTCGACGCGCTCCTGAATCACGGCGGGTCGCTGCTCCCCGTGGGCATCGTTGCGATCGAGGGCACGTTCAAGGCGGGGGACCCGGTCGACGTCGTCGACTTGCAGGGGCGCATCATCGGACGTGGTCTGGCCGGATACTCGACCATGGAGCTTGCCCGTCTTCTGGGCGAACACGGAGCCCGCGAGTTCATCAACCGCGACGAGCTCGTCATCTTCTAGATGAGACAGTTGCTCAGAGCAACTGTCTCATTGTTTTCCGCACATCCGAAACGGCCTTCCTCCGGTATACTTATGTCGTTATGTAACCTTTCAGGGAAGGTGAATCTGGAATGTCTCTCAAAATCGGCATCAATGGCTTTGGCCGCATCGGTCGTCTGGTCTTTCGCCTCGCGGAGCTCGATCCGGACGTCGAAGTCGTCGCCATCAACAACCCGAGTGACCTCGAGTGCGCGGCGTATCTGACCAAGTACGATTCCAGCCAGGGCCGTGTCTTCGAGGAGTGCTATGCCAAGGAGGGTGCACTCGTCGTCGAGGGCCACGAGATCAAGGCGTTCCAGACGCGTGAGCCCAAGGAACTCGACTGGGCTTCCGTCGGTGCAGAAGTCGTCATCGAGTCCACGGGTCGTCTCAAGACGGGCGAGGCCTGTCAGGTGCACCTCGATAACGGCGCCAAGAAGGTCGTCATCTCCGCTCCGGGTACGGACGTGGACGCCACCATCGTCATGGGCGTCAACCAGGATGTCTATGACCCGGCAACGATGAACATCGTCTCCAATGCGTCGTGCACCACCAACTGCCTTGCTCCGTTTGCCAAGGTTCTCAATGATTCCTTTGGCATCAAGCGTGGCCTGATGAATACCATTCACGCATATACCAACGACCAGAAGATCCTCGACGTGCATCACAAGGACTTCCGTCGTTCGCGCGCCGCCGCGCTTTCCATGATTCCCACCTCCACGGGTGCCGCCAAGGCTGTCGGCCTGGTGCTTCCCAGCCTGCAAGGCAAGCTCGACGGCTTCGCGACGCGCGTTCCCACCCCGACGGGCTCGATGGTCGACCTCACGGCCGAGCTCGAGCGCGATGTGACCGTCGACGAGATTAACGCCGCCATGAAGGCCGCAGCAGAAGGCCCCATGAAGGGCATCCTGGAGTATTGCGTCGACCCCATCGTCAGCTGCGATATCATCGGCGACCTGCACTCCTCGATCTTCGACTCCAAGCTCACCAAGGTGCTTGGCGGCGAGGGCAACTTCGTGAAGTGCATTTCCTGGTACGACAACGAGATGGGCTACTCCGCACGTTGCATCGACCTTGCCAAGTTCTTGGTGGCGTAAGCCTCATAAGCGATTGCGATAAGGAATGAGACAGTTGCTCAGGGTAACTGTCTCATTCCTTTGTTAGACAATGACGATGACCGGAAAGCTGATCATAGTGCCCACGCCGTTGGGCAACCTGGGCGACATGACCGCCCGTGCGCTCGAGGCGCTCGAGCAGGCCGACGTCGTCTGTGCCGAGGACACGCGGGTGACCGGCAAGCTGCTGGCGCACTTTGGTATCGAGAATCGTCTCGAGCGCTGTGACGAGAACGTCATCGCCGCCAAGTCCCCAGCCCTCGTAGCCCGTATGCTCGATGGCGAGGTGGTGGCGTTTTGCTCGGATGCGGGCATGCCGGGTATCAACGATCCGGGCTGCGTGCTCGTCGATGCCGCACGCAAGGCGGACGTGCCCGTGGATGTCTTGCCGGGGCCGTCGGCCGTGACGACTGCGCTTGTTGCCTCAGGGTTCAAGTGCAACGCCTTCTTCTTCGGAGGCTTTCTGCCACGCAAGGAGGCCGAACGCACCGCGCTGCTCGAGTCTTTGGCAAACCTGGATGCCGCGCTCGTCTTCTACGAATCTCCGCATCGCGTCACCGCATCAGCCGCGTCCATCGCGCAGGCCTATGGCGTCCGTCCGGTTGCGCTGTGCCGCGAGCTCACCAAGCTTCACGAGGAGGTTTTGCGCCTGCCTGCAGATGAGCTTGCCGCAAACCTCGCCGCCCGCGATGCCATCAAGGGCGAGATTGCCCTGGTCATCGCACCGCCGGATGTCCGGGCGCAACAGGCAGCCTCGCTCGATGATCCCGTTCTGCGCGAGCGTATCGCCGGCGAGCTGGCCGCCGGCACGTCCAAGTCCGCTCTTGTCAAGCAACTCGCTCGCGAACTCGGCCTTTCCAAAAACAAGCTCTACGACCTCATCTTAGGGATGTAGGGGATTGGCGCGAGAAGTTCTCTTTCTGTCATTTCGAGCGAAGGCGCGCAGCACCGAAGTCGAGAAATCTCGTCCGTAGCTGCTCGCGAAGCGCCGTGGCGCTAGTTGATAGCTTTTCGTCTGGCCTGCTTTAGCCAGTTCTTCTTGAATGCTCCAACGCCGCCGAAAAACTTGTCGTATGTCCCGCCGTTTTCCTTGGCGGCATATTTCGCAGCGGCAAGCTCGATCGTGCAGAGGTAATCCGCAACTTGGGCTAGTCGGTATTCAGTCATGGTGGTGCGTTTTTTGATGATTGCTTGCTTAGAGAGGGCAGACTCCACTGATTCATAGACCGCACGTTTGACGACGTCCTGTCCGTTGTCGTAATAGACCTTTACATGCTCGAAGGATTGGAAGAACTCAAGATTGTTGGAAAGCGTCGAAGATACATCTCGCTTCATGCGCATGGCGAGCTTATCTATGCTGTCAATATGAGATCTCGTATAAACGAATGATTTGTATTTGATCGGGAGAAATCTGACCAGTGAGGAAAACGCAGTCAAAATTCTCTTTCTGCGTTCGAGATTCATACCTTCATAATCGCCGTGGCCGTTAAGCAGCGGCTCCGAATGAAATGGGATGTTTGGTATATCGGCAATCGCAAGTGATTGTTCGTACGTGCTTACATCGTTTGCAATGCTTTTGCTTTGATCGTGCAAGACAAGCGTCAAAATGAAGTATCGGGCATGGCGCGTCTTGTCTCCGCTTTCGTCTACAAAGATTGAAAGTTCCGACAAGGGTGCTCCTCCCGATAAAAAATGCCGGGGGACTGCCCCCGGCGCTTGGAGGTAGCCTATTCAGCCACCAGCTACTTTATAGCACGAAATTTCTTATTCGGCCACTACGGACATGTGCGACATCTGCTGCTATGTAATGTCGGCGTATAATCTCGGAGCGCGTGCACGACACAATCGAAATAGGTAAGGTGCGCTCAATGATTAAGCTCAAAACCATAACTATGCAGCTTATAAACGGCGACCCCGATGACATTCGCATCTGTCGTGTTGAGGGCGAATCTCTCATTACAGTGGTAATTCCGCGCGCCAAAATTATTGAGGCAAAGCAGCTCCCTGATATCCCTTCACGCGGCATCTATTACCTGCTCGATGAAGACCATGGTGTTGTTGACAGCGTATATGCCGGTCAAACCGTGCAGGGAATCAGGCGCCTCGATGACCACAAGGCAAAGAAGGATTTCTGGAACAAGGCCGTCATGTTCCTTACCGACAATCAGAATCTGAGCCAGGATGCTCTAAATGGTCTCGAGGCGAAAGCTATTGCCTATATTGCCGAGCACGGTTCATATGATTCGCGAAATTCGGATATTCCTAAGCCATACGTCAGTCCTTACTCAGAGGAATACATTGAGAAATTGCACGGTGATGTGCTTTTTCGTATGGCTGCTCTAGGCTATGACCTCGACCGTGTTTATGGAGGTCCAGAAACGAGCTCGCTGTTTCATACTCGCAAAAACGGCATCAGGGGTATAGGTAGATACGACAAGGATTCGGGCCGATTTACGGTTTTGGCAGGGTCTCAGGTAGATCTTACTCACGATATAACGAAAAACACTGCCGTGGCTGAATTGCGCAGGCATGTCTTTGGCGATGCGGGCGGTGTCGTCGCGCTTGAGGACGATTACGAGTTCCCGAGCCCGAGTGCAGCCGCTGTCTTTGTGCTTGGCGGTAGTCAAAACGGCTGGACCGAATGGGTAAACGAGCAGAACTATACGCTCGATAGTGTGTGCCGCAGCGAGGAGAACTAGGGCATGATGCAGGGCTGCGAGTAGGGCGCAGCAAAGCATGTTTTGATTGTCAGGAGCTTGGCTTAAGACCTTTACTGACTAATGAGCCTGCATTTCATTCTAGACTTATGCGAATATACGCGACATGGGAGCATGAAGTGCGGAAGGGCTGGTGATTAATTTGAGCGGGGTTTATGACTATGCCCTTACTGACCCGGGCAATAATAGAAAGGCGCGCAAAAACCGGCCTAAAGCCAAGTTTAACGAACTCACACGTGTGCAGATGCCCGGCCTTGTTCACTTGACTAGGCTCGGATATCAATACTTTGGGAAGATCAAAGAAGAGTCGGCGGGTACGGTTTACGACCCTGACACTAACATCCTCCTCGAAGTTTTCGAGGAGCAATTCGCGCGTCTTAATCCAGAACGAGCCGGCGAGGCAAAAGAGGTGCTCACCCAAATTCGCCAAGAGCTCGACAACGACGACCTCGGGCGAAGCTTCTACAAAAGGCTCACAAGTGTCTCGCCCACCAAGCTCATCGACTTCGAGCAGCTCGAGAACAACGTGTTTCACTGTACCGCCGAGCTCACGTGCAAGAACGGCCTCGACGAGTTCAGACCGGACATCACGCTCTTCGTGAACGGCCTTCCGCTTGCGTTCGTCGAAGTGAAGAAGCCGAACAACCGGGGAGGCATGGTCGCGGAGAGCGAACGTATGAACCGCCAGAGGTTCACGAATCGTAGGTTCCGCAGGTTCATCAACATCTCCGAGCTCATGATCTTCTCGAACAATATGGAGTACGACGCCGAGGGCGGCATAGCACCCATCCAGGGCGTCTTCTACTGCACGGGAGCATATGAGAAGGCTAAGTTCAGCACCTTCCGCGAGGAGAACCCCGGAAGCGGTATCGCACCCTACAACGCCGACTACCACTACCTTCCCGTTGTCCCCGAGACCGAGAAGAAGATACTTACCGATTTCAACTGTCAGGTCATCAAGAACACGCCCGAGTACCAGACGAACCTCGGCGTCAACACGCCCACCAACCGCGTGCTCACCTCAATGTGCTCACCCGAGCGGCTACTGTTCCTTCTTCAATACGGCATCGCCTTCGTGCGTATGGAGCGAGAAGTGGACGGCAAGATCGAGTTCACCGACCAGAAGCACATCATGCGCTACCAGCAGTTCTTTGCTGCTCTAGCGGTGCGTGAGAAGCTCGACCAAGGCACGACCTCTGGTGTTATCTGGCACACACAAGGAAGCGGAAAGACCGCGCTTGCCTACCATCTGAACAAGGTGCTCACCGACTACTTCGCAGCCCAAGATAAGGTCGCCAAATTCTACTTCATCGTGGACAGGCTCGACCTTTTGGAACAGGCGACTCAGGAGTTCGAGGCGCGAGGCCTCTCCGTCAAGACCGCGAACAGCCGTTCCGAGCTTATGGAACAGTTCAAGATGAACCAGTCGCTCGAGGGCGAGGGCGGCCAGGCGGAGGTCACGGTAGTGAACATCCAGAAATTCGCTGAAGACAAGACCAAGGTGGACATGTCGGGATACGCGACAAACCTCCAACGTATCTTCATCGTCGACGAGGCGCATCGCGGCTACAATCCCAAAGGCAGCTTCCTTGCAAACCTCTTCGAGGCTGATCCCAACTCGGTAAAGATTGCACTCACGGGCACGCCGCTGCTCAAGGAAGAGCGAGCCTCATGGAAGGTGTTTGGTGAGTATCTTCACACGTACTACTACGACCGATCCATCCAGGACGGATACACTCTGAAGATAATTCGCGAGGACATCGAAACTTCCTACCGCGAGCGCCTCTCTGAGATCTACGACAGCCTCGAGCACCTCGTGCAGAAGAAAGACCTCAAGAAGAGTGACATCATCGAGCATGAGAAGTTTGTGAAGGAGCTCTTGCGCTTTATCGTCACCGACTTCGTAAAGTTCCGCAAGATGAACGGTGACGACACACTCGGCGGCATGGTCGTCTGCGAGACGAGCCAACAGGCTAGGATCCTCTACGCTCTAATCGACGAAGTGCAGACGGAGCTCGGCATAGCATCCGGCGACAGACTTAGTGCAAAGCTTATTCTCCATGACGAGGAAGATAAGGAGACGCGCAAGGCCATCGTCGCCGACTTCAAGAAGAACATGACCGTGGACATTCTCATCGTCTACAACATGCTCCTCACCGGATTTGATGCACCGAGGCTGAAGAAACTCTATCTCGGTCGTAAGCTCAAGGATCATAACCTCTTGCAGGCACTTACGAGGGTGAACCGTCCTTACAAGGAAAACCACTACGGCTACATCGTCGATTTCGCAGACATCAAGAAGAACTTCGATCAGACGAACGCCGCCTATGTGCGCGAGCTCAACCGTTTCAATGACCCGGACGAGACGGGGCCCGACGGCGTGGAGGACTTCGCGAGCATAATCGAAGACCCAGAAGAGCTCGTCGATCAGATGAGGAAGGCACGGCAGGTGCTCTTCAACTACGATACAAACAACGCCGAGGCCTTCAGTACGGAAATCTCCGCGATAGATAACAAAGAGAAGCTCCTAGAGATACGAAACGCATTGGTATCTGCCCGCGAGGCAGCGAACGTCGTGCGCACCTTCGGCGACGACGACCTTAAGGAGACTGTCGCCAAGCTGGAACTTGATAAGCTACCGCAGCTGCTCTCAGAGGTCGAGCGCGCCATCGGCATCCTGAACCAGAAGGAGGCGTTTGCCGAATCCGATGAGACGACGCGCCACATCAACGAGGCCATGGCTGACATCGAGTTCCACTTCCATCTGAAAGACGAGGAGGAGATGGAGATCGTTGCCGGCAAGCAGGGCGAGTTCAAGAAGAAGTGGGAGCGTGCAGTGCGCGATTTCACTAATAACGTCGACCAGGAGGATCCCGAGTACATTACGCTTAAGGAGGCCTTTATGCTCCGTTTCAAGGAGCATGGTTTCGTCCTCGACTCCAAGGCGGATTTCGACGACGAGGACCGTTACCTCGACGAGGTAATCGCCAAGCTCGCCGACATCAAAAAGAAGAATGAGGTCCTCATGAGGCACTACAACGGCGACGTGAAGTTCGTGCGAGTCCATAAGCGTGTGCGCGAGAAGAACGTCGAGCGCCAATCGAGCGAATCGGCCCCCATGATTGCCCCTTACGACGAGCAGATAGTTGACTTCCTGGCCGTTATCAAGGCTACTGTTGACCAGAAGGTTTACGACAGAAATGATATCCTGAAGAAGGACGACTACTTCGAGAGGACGGTCATGGAGCAGATATCCACGGGGATGCGCAAACTCGGCTTCAGGACCTCGCGGGACGACCGTGTCTTCATCCAAGACAAGATAAGCAGGCAGTACCTCGACCAATATCACGCCACCTACGCTGCGGCATAGAAGGGATAGACACGTGACCCAGGACATAAAGAAAGACACGGTGGCACTCATCGACGATCTCAAGGCGACCTGCCAGTCGTTCGGCCTCGGAAACGATGGCAACGAGTACAAGATTATCACCCAGGTATTCCTCTATAAGTTCCTGAACGACAAGTTCGGCTACGAGATAAAGAAGCTGCGTCCTGAGATTGCGGAAGCGAGACTCTGGGAGACGGCTTACGCGGAGATGGATGAGGACGACCGCCTGGACCTGCTCGATGAACTCTCTCCCGATGTGCCCCACCTCTACCCCGAGCACCTCATCTCGACCCTCTGGAACCAGCAGACCAAAGGCGAATTCGACCTCATCTTCGACTCCACGATGAAGGACATTGCGGACAAGAACATTGATATTTTCTCCACCCAGACGACCGAGCGCACCAAGATTCCCCTCTTCGAGACGCTCACCCAGTACGTCACTGACAATGCACAGAGGGCTCCCTTCGCCCGCGCACTTGTGGATAAGCTCGTGAACTTTTCTTTCGAAGAAGCCTTTGCCGAAAGTTATGACTTCTTTGCAGCCATCTTTGAATATCTCATCAAGGACTACAACACGGCTGGCGGTGGCAAGTACGCCGAGTACTACACGCCCCACGCCATCGCCACCATCATGGCGCGCCTCCTTGTAGGCGATGCTCCCGACCTACATAACATCGAATGCTACGACCCCTCGGCGGGAACGGGAACGCTACTTATGGCTTTGGGGCACCAGATTGGCGAGGACCGCTGCACTATTTTCGCCCAAGACATCTCGCAACGCTCGAACAAGATGCTGAAGTTGAATCTCATCCTGAACGGCTTGGTCTCCTCGCTTGACCATGCAGTCCAAGGCGACACGCTCGTAAGCCCCTATCACAAAAGCGACGACGGCCAGTCTCTCAGGCAATTCGACTTTGTGGTCTCCAACCCGCCCTTCAACATGGACTTTTCCGACACGCGCGAGAGGATTGCTGCGATGCCCGCTCGCTTCTGGGGAGGCGTTCCTAAGATACCCGCCAAGAAGAAGGAGTCGATGGCGATATACACGCTGTTCATCCAGCACGTCATTAACTCACTCAAAGAAGGCGAAGGCAAGGGTGCCATCGTTGTTCCCACGGGCTTTCTGACCGCAAAGTCCGGAGTACAGAAGACCGTGCTCCATCAGATGGTGGACGACCATCTAGTTAGCGGGGCCATCAGCATGCCTTCGAATGTTTTCGCCAACACTGGCACGAACGTCTCCGTGCTCTTTTTCGACGCGTCCAAGTCCGTCGATGACGTTGTGCTTATCGATGCCTCGAGCATGGGTGAAGAATACCAAGAAGGAAACAACAAGAAGCGGCGCCTGCGCCCCGAGGAGATTGACAAAATTGTCCACACATTCAGGGGTCGTGAGAATGTGGATGATTTCTCTGTAGTTGTCACGCACGACGACATTAAGGCGAAGAAATATTCCCTCGCGGCTGGTCAGTATTTCGACGTGAAAATCGAGTACGTAGAACTGACTCAGGACGAGTTCAAAGCCAAGATGGACGAATACAAAACGACGCTGTCTGCGCTCTTCGCGGAGAGCGCGAAGGCGAAGCAGACAATTCTCGACCAGTTGGATTTGGTGGAATATGAATAAGTATAGAATCCGCGAAATAGGCTCTCTGAAAAATGGACTCAACTACTCTTCTGAACATCGCGGCAAGGGATGCAAACTGATTGGAATTCCTGATTTTAAAAATCGCTATCTTGCCGATTATCACAATCTGGCTGAAGTTGAAGATTCGATTGTCTCGGATAGCTATCTTCTTCAGGATAACGATATTCTGCTCGTAAGATCTAACGGTAACAGAAATCTTGTTGGACGATGCATGCTCTTGCAAAACGTCGAAGAGCGTCTAACATATTCTGGCTTTTGCATCCGCTTTAGACCAAACACTGGTGTTTTAAATCCACTTTACATGCTTTACCTATTGAAGTCTCCGACTTTCAGAAACCTGTTCTCAACTACTCAACAGACAAGCATCGCGAATCTGAATCAGGATACCCTTGGAGAAATAGTCGTAGATATTCCTTCTCTTCCAGTACAGGAAACTATAGTCGCTGTAATTCATCCCATTACTGAAGCGATAGAACTCAACAATCAGATAAACGATAATTTGTCTCTTGCCGCTTGACAGTCGCCTGTCCGTTCATGAGCATAGGCAACAGCCAATCGCGAAGTGCCTGTAGCTCAAGATTCTCACGGAAGTTATCCGATTTCATGCTCAAGGCGTGCTTTGCAATGTCATTGTAGTTTGTAAGCTCTTCAGTTGAAGGGACATAGATAGGCCTGTCTTTTAGGAGCGGCTTTTGCAAATGCTTCAGGCCGGTGCCCCAAAAAAACTTTTGATTGAGTTCCGGCTTAATCGAATAGAGGAGCATGTACATGTATTCAGTCAGATTGTCCTTGGCTCCGACGCACCATGTATCTGTTGAGTAAGCCATCGCGCCTGAATAATACTTTACATCTGCATTGCCGCCAGTATTAAGGAGAACGACGCTGTCATCAACAAGAGGCTGACTCCAATACAGAATCGCGTCTCCGCTAGTGAAGAAGGGATAATCTCCCTCTGCATCTTTTGCTTCATTCACGAAAATTTGCGACTTAGGATGCTCGACAATGATGTCACCGAGCGTACCGTTCGGCTGTTTGTCAAAGAACAGATGCATGTATAGGTCATAGACCATGGCCTGCAAATTATCGTTTGTGCTTCTCGCAGGTAAAATATGGCTGCCCATCAACGGCGGGATGGCCTCCAATAGAACTGCCGTTGCTCGTCGTTCTCTGGATTAGTGAGAAAGGGAGAATGATGAAGGAATCGCTTATAGCCGACATCCTGCTTCAGTCGGCTGGTTTTCTTGATGGCATCCAATTGAAACAGCTGGAGTGCGCTGTGAAAAAGGCGCTGAATGCCTATGAAGTGTCTGAAACGGTAGGTGTGGCTATTCCAGAGGAGGGCCTCCTAAATGCATTCGTTGCAGCGAAGAGAATAGAAGGTTGCTCGGAACGAACTCTGTCCTACTATCGAAAGACCATAGAGCGAATGCTAGAAGAAGTCGGAAAAGATGCCCGCAGAATTACCACCGATGACCTCCGAGGCTATTTGACCACGTATCGCAGAGCGCGGTCGCTAAGTCAAGTTACCGTCGACAACATCCGTCGCATCCTCTCCAGCTTCTTCTCGTGGTTAGAAGACGAAGATCACATCCTTAAAAACCCGGTACGGCGCATTCGTCGCGTGAAAACAAGTAGGCGGATTAAGGAAACGTATAGTGACGAGGAGCTGGAAAAGATGCGCGACGAGTGCGTCGAGCTCCGCGACCTAGTAATCGTTGACTTACTCGCCTCCACCGGTATGAGGGTTGGCGAGTTGGTTCGTCTTAATCGAACCGACATTGACTTCAACGAACGCGAGTGCATAGTGCTCGGCAAGGGGAACAAGGAGCGTATCGTTTACTTTGATGCACGCACGAAAATTCATCTTTCGCAGTACCTTAAGGAGCGCAGCGACAGCAGCCCTGCTCTATTCGTTTCGTTAAGTCGCCCACACAACCGATTGACCATTGGCGCCGTGGAGTCCCGTCTGCGAAAATTAGGCAAACGGGTGGGGCTAGCAAAAGTTTACCCGCATAAGTTCAGAAGAACACTTGCAACCACGGCCATCGACAAAGGCATGCCAATTGAACAGCTGCAGTGCCTTCTTGGTCACCAGCGAATCGATACGACCTTACAGTACGCCATGGTGAAGCAGAGCAATGTGAAGTTGGCACATAGAAAGTTCATAGGATAGATGATTTATAACGAGGGAAGTAACAACCAACATTGGAATACAAAACGTCTGTCAGATCTAGGCGTTTTTGGCCGTGGCGTTTCAAAGCACAGGCCGCGAAATGACGAGAAACTTTTCAAGGATGGCAAATACCCCTTCATACAGACTGGGGAAATAAAGAGCGCCAACTTATACATAACTAAGCACACCCAGGAATACAGTGATTTTGGCTTAAAGCAAAGCAAGCTTTGGGATGCCGGAACGCTCTGCATTACTATCGCCGCAAATATCGCCGAAACAGGTATACTTGCTTATCCCATGTGTTTTCCCGATAGCGTAGTCGGCTTTACTGCATACCCAGATGAAACAACTGAAGAGTATATGTACTACATATTCGAGTACATTAGGCAATCCATACAGAATGCTGCGTCAGGCAGCATTCAAGACAATATCAACATAGAGTTCCTGACGGGCTTAGAGTTCAAAGTTACAGGCTTGTCGGAACAAAAATCCATTGTTGATATATTGAGTGTCCTGGATTGCTCAATACTTCTCAACAATCAGATAAACGATAATTTGTCTCTTGCCGCTTGACAGTCGCCTGTCCGTTCATGAGCATGGGGAGTAGCCAGTCACGCAGTGATTGAAGACATTTATTTTCGATTATGTTGCGTCCAAGCATTTTATATACATCATTCGTTGCGTCATGGAAGGACTTTAGCGTTCTATCATCGGGCACTGTAAGTGGGATGAATTGCAGATCGTCATTGTTAACTGCTTCCTGCGTCGCTCCGTGAGCAAGCTGGTCTTTCATTGATTCGAAGAATGACGTACTGATAAATGCGCTAATGTATTCAAAGGAGTTTTCCATACACTGAATACCCTGAAATCCTGTCGAGAGAATTGTGCTATCAATAAGCTCCATCATTGAAGCACCGAGAAATAGGTGCTTCGTGCTTGCTTTCATTTTTGCAAACCAGGCCGAGTAGAGGCTTGGCTCCATGTTCGCCCGTGACTCGCGCGTGTCGTATTCGATTTCTGTTCCAGTACCTATATCGGTTCCAGTGACATCGGCTGTTGCCAGATATGTCTTAGTCTGAAAAGGCACAACGCCCGGTTTAATCGGTTTCGAGATGGGATTGTCAATGATTGAACAAACTTCCCAGCCTGCAGGAAGGTCGCGATTCAATCGCTCGCTCCAGACCATTTTGCCACCAGAGCTTTTATAGGGCCTTCCATTCTCATCAGGGAAGTCAAACTGCACGAACCAGTAGTCGTAGAGCGTAGACATTATGGCTTGCAAATTATCGTTTGACTGTTTACTGGCATGCAGTGTCTATGCCCATTCTTGCGGCTTCATACTTGAGGTTTAATAGACCTCATTTTATGAGTCAGATGTTGCTTCGGTCGAACGCTTGGGGGGATTTTCCAAGACAAACACTGTTTATCGCACTTTCTTAGTTTGTCAGAAATCGCTCAGCTATTCGATATTTCCGTTTCATCGCTCATCAGACAGATCCGAATGCGTGCCAGCTCTAGAGGCGGCAAGAATCAGTCTGTCTCTACCAATCACATGAGCAAGCAGCCGGTTTAGCGTCAGCTTCATATTGTCTACTTGTCCAAGTCGGCAAACATGGCGTCAACTGAATCGTAACCAGCGGCTTCAGCCTTTCCGACAATAATATCCCGCGCTTCTTGCATTGCTCGCTTAGTTGCGTCGTTATAGCGAGGTTGCCTAACCTCAAATGTATGCCCGCTCTCCACAGAGGATTTATGCAATATCTCTAAATCCACGCTGCCTGACACTTCTCTTACCGTCATGCCTTCTCCGGCCTCAAAGCATTCCGCCATATTCCAGTCGGCCACCTTACTCATCTCTGACTTCCCAATGACCATTACGATTCGCTCCGACGCGTACCAGCCTTCCTTGCGCCTTTAAGTTGGCGACCGTGCGCTCGGCTTGGCGCTTGCTGATTCCAAGGGCATCTGCCATTTGAGCCACCGTTATAGAAGGGTGTTCCTTGATAAGTCGAAGAAGGCGAAGCTTCATAACCTCAGAACGATTACTTATCCCGTCGTTTATCCCGTCGTTTATACCGCCAGCACTTTGTACTCTGATTGCATCATCGAGTGCAAGCGAGATTGTGTTCAGCATAAAAGTTACGAAGCTCGTGCAGTTGCCAGCCTTATCCGATGCGTTAAGTGCATCGTAATATGCCTGCTGATTTTCTTTAACGAGTGATTCGACGGGAAGCCACGCATATAGGTCATTCCAGTCACTCAGGATGAGAGTTTGCCATAGACGTCCCATGCGGCCATTGCCGTCAGCGAATGGATGTATGAACTCAAACTCATAGTGAAAAACGCATGATGCAATGAGAGGATGCATATCGGTCGTGCGAAGCCATTCAAAGAGGTCTGCCATAACATCCGGAACATAGTTTGCGGGTGTTCCCGCATGGATAAGTCGCCCATTGTCAAAAACACCTACATCTCCACTTCGATAACGACCAGCTTCGGCCGTGAGGCCTTTCATCAAAACGGCATGGGCGTTAAGGAGGCTGGTGGCAGATGCGAGCTCAAAGGTATTGAGCCTTTCATATGTTGCTAGAGCATTCTGCACCTCAAGAATGTCTCGTGCGGGGGCAATAATATGCTTGCCCTCGATTACGGCAGTCACCTGCTCTAGCGAGAGGGAGTTGTTCTCGATGGCGAGCGACGAATGAATGGTTCGGATGCGGTTCTCTTTACGGAGCTGAGGGCTCGCGCTCAGCCTTTCATATGTTTCGATTTGTCCCGTTTTTTGAGCAATGATTGCCACGAGTTCAAGAATTTCGCTAGTCAACGTGAATGGTGGCACATAGCCCATATGGAGACATCCCTTCCAAACACATTGGCGAGAGCGAGCTGCGGATTTGAAAGCACTCGAGGAGGGTACAATGTGCACCGTTCGAGCGCTTTTCGCTACGTAGTTTATCACGGGCTGATCAGTTGTCGTGCTCCTCTATGGCCGCTAGCGGGCGGCGGATAGGCCGCGAGCGTTTATTGCCCAAGCTCATCGGATATGTCCACGTTTCATCTAAGCATTTTGCATTCAATCTAGACAGCCTACGCTCTGTGTAAGCCGCTATAATCTCCACCAGCATATCCGTTCGAGTGAGGACCAAGACCCCATGAGCAAAGAACCCTTCTACGTAACCACGCCCATCTACTACGTCAACGGCGAGCCGCACATCGGCACCGCGTACACCACCGTCGCGACCGATGCCACCGCCCGCTTCGCCCGCATGGACGGGCGCGATGTCTTCTTCCTCACCGGCATGGACGAGCATGGCGAGAAGGTCGCCGAGGCCGCTGCCGCGCACGGCATGACGCCGCAGGAGTGGTGCGACAGCCAGGTGACGCAATTCACCGAGCTGTGGCGCGACCTCGACATCACCAACGACGACTTCATCCGCACGACGCAGCCGCGCCACGTGAAGGGCGTCCAGGACTTCATGCAGAAGCTCCATGATAACGGCTACCTCTACAAGGGAACCTACGACGGCTACTATTGCACGCCGTGCGAGACGCAATTCACCGAAGGCGACCTGGTTGACGGCAAGTGTCCCGATTGCGGCCGCGAGGTCAAGGTCATCCACGAGGAGAATTGGTTTTTCAAGCTCTCCGAGTTTGGCGACAAGTTGCTCGCGTATTACGACGAGCACCCCAACTTCATTCGTCCGCAGATTCGCGAGAACGAGATCCGCTCCTTCATCGAGGGCGGCATGCATGACCTGTCCGTGAGCCGCACGGCGTTCGACTGGGGCATTCCGCTGCCGTTCGATCCCGAGCATGTCACCTACGTGTGGGTCGACGCGCTCATCAACTACCTCACCGCGCTCGGCTACGGCAGCGATGACACCACGCTACTCGAACGCTTCTGGCCGGCGAACTTCCACTTCGTAGGCAAGGACATCATCCGCTTTCATTGCGTGATCTGGCCGGCCATGCTCATGGCCGCTGGCATGGAGTGCCCGCGTCACGTCTTCGCGCACGGCTTTCTGATGGCCGCCGATGGCTCCAAGATGAGCAAGTCGAAGGGCAACGCGCTCTATCCGCGCGATCTCATCGAGCGCTACGGTGTGGACGCCTATCGCTACTACTTCCTGAGTGACGTGACCTTTGGTTCCGATGCCAATATTGGCCACGATCGCATCACGCAGGTCTACAACGCCGATCTGGCCAACACCTACGGCAACCTCTTCAGCCGCGTGAGCAATATGGTCATCAAGTACTTCGACGGACAGGTGCCCGAGGTACCCGCCGAGTTCGGCCTGGAGGAAAATCCGCTCTCGGAGATTGCCGAGGGTCTCTACGAGCGCTACGCCGCGTGCATGAACGACATCGACTTCGGCGGGGCGTCCGCTCATGTCATGGAGCTTCTGCATCGCGCAAACCTCTACGTCGAGGAAAGTGCGCCGTGGAATCTCGCCAAGAACGAGGAGACCCAGGGCGAGCTGGCGTTCGTGCTCTACAACGCACTGGAGGTCTGCCGCATCGCCGCGCTGCTCCTTGCTCCCTTCATGCCCAATACGTCGACGGAGCTGTGGAGGCGTCTGGGCCTGGAAGACCCGTGCGCTGTCGACAACACCGCCGAGCTCGCACTGTGGGGCGGGCTTCCCGCCGGCAACGAGGTCACCAAGGGCGACGCCCTCTTCCCGCGTCTCGAGAAGTAATGGGCTACAACGACTTCAAACATTTCGACGAGCGTGACGCGCTCTTTCGCAACTCGAAGGGCAAGGTCAAGCCTGCTCCCGAATTGCCGTACGGCACGCTTGTCGCCGACACACATTGTCACCTGGGCATGTTTCCCGAACCGGGGCTCACGCTTGCGCAGGCGGCGGCCCATGGCGTCGACTTCATCTGCTGCATGACCGACCCGACAAGACCCGAGCTTGACGGCGACGACGGAGACGTGACGCGACGGACGGCGCGTGATACCTACGACGGGCTCGGCGCGTGGTTTGATGATGCCGCGGCATTGCTCGAGGAGTGGGGGATGGCGCAGGCCGTCATGCCACGCGTTCGCTTTGCCTGCGGCGTGCATCCGCACAACGCCAAGTACTTTGATGATGCGCGTGGCGAGCTCGCCGCCCTGCTCGCCCGTCCCGAGACGAGCTGCCTGGGCGAGGTGGGGCTCGACTACCATTACGATTTCAGCCCGCGCGATGTGCAGCGCGAGGTCTTTGCCGTGCAATTGCAAATGGCACAGGAGCACGAGCTTCCCGTAAGCCTGCATCTGCGCGAGGCCCATGATGACGCGCTCGCCATCTTGCGCGAGACGGGCGTCCCCAAGGCTGGCTGCATCGTCCACTGCTTCAACCTTGACGCCCAAACGCTGGCCCCGTTTCTCGAACTCGGCTGCTACGTTGCCTTTGGCGGTCCGCTCACCTTCAAGAAGAGTCGGGAGACGCGCGCGGCCGCTCTCGATGTGCCGCTGGACCGTCTTCTTACCGAAACCGACGCGCCCTATATGGCTCCCGAGCCCTTGCGCGGCACGGTCTGTACGCCGAGTCAGACCGTCTTCACCTTGCGCGAGCTGCTCGATTGCTTTGGATATGCGGGGGCCGAGCGCGCCTTCGAGCTTTTGCAGCCGCGTCAAAGCGACATCGACAAGGGTGCCGTGGCACCGGTGACGTCCATGCCAGACTATGCGGCCCTGCAACGGGGGCTCACCGAGGCGCAGTTCGCCGAGCACGTCTTCCAGAACGCTATCGATTTGCTCGACGTGAAGCGAGGGTGAGGCTCCTCCGTGGCGAAGAAGTCGAGAAGACAGAAACTTCCAACCGAGAAGGACTTCGAGAGGCTGAAGGCTCCCAAACCGGCAAGGCCGGAGCCCGTCGAGGAGCAAGTCCCGGTCGACGAGTTGGATTCCGAGGAGGATGTTCCCGTCGCGCAGGATGTCGAGCGCGACGTTGGCACGAATGTGGGCGATGCGGCAGCTGCCGAGGCAGG
>OGRO01001102.1_pt1 | contig 24369 bp, 19 predicted proteins | sample 1553451 | NCBI WGS metagenome assembly OGRO01 (sample SAMEA2580021, study PRJEB22360) | human gut metagenome | reverse complement strand
AATCGTCGCCAGAATCGGCACGGACAGCGGCAGGATAATCTTCAGGAACACCGTCGGCGTGTTCGCGCCGTCAATGACCGCGGATTCCTCCAGCGACGCCGGAATCGACTCAATGTACGTCTTCACCAGAATGATGTTGTACGGCGCAATCATGCCCGGCAGGATGTAGGCGAGGAAGTTGTTCGTCAGCCCCAGCATCAGCATGTTCATGTACCACGGAATCAGGCCCGCGTTGAAGTACATGGTAATGACCAGCGCGCGGTACATCAGCGACCGATGCCACATCTTCTGCTTCGTGACCAGATAGCCCGCCCACGCGCTGACAATCACCATCAGCGCTGTGCCCAGAATCGTACGCGCCACCGTCACGATAACCGACGAACCCAAATCCGCCACGTCGCGCAGGGCAAGGTAGTTCTGGAAGTGGATGCCGACTGGCCAGAAGTTGACCAAGCCGCCCGCCACCGCGTCATTGCTGGAAATGGTGTTGATGAACAGGTAATAGAAAGGGAAAACGCACAGAATTGTGAAAGCCACAAAGAGGATGTACAGGAAAACATCAAACGCGATGTCGCCCGCCGTGCGGTGAATCTTGTTCTTCGGGTGCTTGCCCGCCAGTTTGACGGCGGATTGCTTCATGACTTCGGTGTTGCTCATTGCTTCTCCGCCTCCTTAAATGATGCTTTCGCCGCGCACGCCCTTGGAGATGCCGTTCGCGCCGAAGAGCAGCAGCACGCCAACGTGACCGAGGACGAGCTCCAGGGTGGCGGAGTCCATGATGGCCGGGGCGTGTGCGGCGGCCGAACATGCCGACGAGTACCAGTATCCCGGCAGCAGATGCGCCAGCGTCACGATTTCGGGTGTCATGAGGTCAAGGGAGATCCACGCACCCCCGAAGAACGAGATCACCATGCCGACGATGTTGCCCGTCGCGTTGCAGACGATGCCGTTCGCGCCTACTTGTCCAAGCAGGAAGCCAAGCGCAAGGGGCACCGTGCAATAGGCGAGCATGCTCAGGGCACACAGCGCGAGGCCGCCGGGTTCAATCTGGCCAGCCGCGTCGGGAAACGCGACGAGGCCCAGGCAGAACGTCCATGCCCATGCAAGCAAGGTGACGGCCATGCAGGCCGCGCCCAATTGCAGGTTGTAGGAGGCGAAGCTCAGCGGGGACGAGAGGTTGCGACGGCGCACATCGACGCGACCGAGCGTGGTCACGAGAAGTCCCACGCACACGGTGATGCCGGCAAAGAGCGTGTAGGTACTCCACTGCAGGTAGAAGACGAAGCGGTCAGATTTCGAAATGGCGGTCGACTGTTCGATTACCGCAACCTGGGCTCGTTCGGACGAGTAGTTCGCAGCACGATCGATGATGTCTGCCATGGGCGTTTCGGGGCTGGCCATGGCAAGCGAGCGCACCATACCCAGAAACCCATTGACACTTTGGTCGACGAGCTCGCCTTCCATGGAATAGTAGCTGAACACCGTCTCCATGGAAGGTGCGTCCTCGTCGGCATGCGCTGCCTCGACGAAGTCCGTCTCGTATCCTTCGGGAATGATGAGTAGATAGTCGGTGGCACCCTTGGCCACGGCATCTTGGATGGCCAATGGCGTGTCTTCAACGACGACCTGCGTTCCGTGTTGCGCGAGCTGACTTGCGATGGCATCGGACAACTCGCTGTCATCGCGGTCAATGACGGAGAAGTTGCAACTATATCGTTCCAAACCGTTCTCGTTCATGTCGAAATCGAACGATGCCGCCATGAAGATGCCCATGAAGCTGAGCCCGACAATGTAGATGACGGGAAAGATGATGTTGCCGCGTATGATGCGCATGGCGCACTTAAAGACTTGCATAGCGCTGCCTCCTCAAAGATTGCGCCGACAGCGCGAACAAGACGAGTGCCATGACGAGCAGGATAGCCAGGTGACCTGCCATGGGTGCGAGCGAGTCGTAGTACATGATGCTATAGAACGCATGAGATATCTGGACGGCGGGGTTGATGTAGTCGAGTACGGGGAAGTTGGCCGAGACCATGTCGGCGAGCTCCATCGTGGGTTCGCCGTAGAGACCGGCGAAGAGCGATGCGAAGCAGACGATGCCGGTGAGGATGCCACTCTTGCCGCTTTCGGGAACCTTGGGGATGGCGGAGATAGCGCACCCCAACGCCGTGGCCGTGAGCGCCGCAATCGCCGTCGTGATCAGGCAGGCGCCATCGCGCCCCCCAAAGTCGATTCCAGCGACGTATCGCATGTAGAGATACGTGACGCACAGGCAGGCAAAGGTGATGGTCCAGCTCGCGGCCACGGTTGCGGCCACGGTGCGCCCGTGACTGGTCGCGCCGAGCGCCCTGCGCGCGCCAAGGGGTGAGGTATTGGGCTTGAGGCGCTGAAACGCGATCATTCCAAGGGTGCCGCCGAAGAGCGCGGCCATGCCGAGCAATGCGAAGTAGAAACGCACGGATTCTTTCGGCTGGTTTGCCGTGACCGTCGTCCGGACCGTCGCCTCGATGGGCTCGGTCATGGATGCGAGGGTTTCCGCCATATCCGGCTGGGCAACCAGACCGGGATTGTCATTCATCAGGTCGCGAATCATCGCGGCATTGGCGACATAGTTGTCCATTGCCATGACGAGGATGGAGGTCTTCAACCACTCCATGCCGGTCAAGTCGCTGACGCTCGTCACGTGGACGTCAGGGGTACCTTCCAAGAGCTGCACGTAGCCGACGTAAGGGTTCTCTTCTGCCATGTTCCGTTCGACGAGGTCTACGGCCTCCTCGGCATTCGGGACATAGGTGATGGCAAAAAGCGACTCTCCGTTCCCGTCATCGCTCAGGGCGTCGAGAAAAGCCTGGAACGACTGCCCCTCGACGTCATCGGCGGGATCGACTGCGACGAGGGGTATGGGGTCGATTTCGGATTGGTCGTCGAGTGGCCCGAACATCATCATGAAGACGGTCGACAGGATGAGGGGGAACGCCAGGGCCCAAACGAGCACGCCGGGCATGCGAACCAGCTCGAGGATCGTGTATTTGAACGTGTTCCACATGGGGCATCACCTGCGCTAGTCGCGAAGTTCGCGGCCGGTGATTTCCAGGAACACGTCGTTGAGCGTCGGCGGTTCGGCCCAGATGCGCCCGGCACGCACATGGGCTTTCGCAAGCTCGTCAAGCACGTCCGCGACGTTATGCTCGCCGTTCTCGCAGGTGATGGAGAGCTGACCGGCATCGTATTGAGCGCCCAGCACATGGGGGAGGGACTGGATGCGCAGGAGCGCGCCTTCGGGCACCTCTGCTTCGATGACGATCTTCTCGCCCGCGGCGACAATTTGCTTGAGCTCCTCGTTGGTGCCGCACGCGAGCGTGCGGCCCTTGTCCATGATCATGATGCGCGTGCAGATTTCCTCGACTTCCTCCATGTAATGGCTCGTGTAGACGATGGTCGAGCCATTGGCGTTCATCTGCTTGATGCCATCGAGGATCGATGCACGGCTCTGCGGGTCGACCGCGACCGTGGGTTCGTCGAAGAAGATGAGCTCGGGCTTGTGGGCGATGCCGCAGGCGATGTTCAGGCGCCTGAGCAGGCCACCGGAGAGCTTCTTGGGGCGGGATTTCTCGTAGTCCTCGAGACCGACGAATTCGATGGCCTCGTGCACGAGCTTCCTACGTGTCGTGCTGTCGCTCACGTATAGCCCGCAGAAGTAGTCGATGTTCTCGCGCACGCTGAGTTCCTCGAATACGGCGACGTTTTGCGGAACGATGCCGATTTTTCGCTTCAGGTCGTAGCTCGACTGTGTCATGGGTTGTCCGAACAGGCGAATCTCTCCGCGATCGTAGGTAAGCAGCTGGAGTATGCAGTTGATGGCGGTGGTCTTGCCGCTGCCGTTTGGCCCGAGTAATCCGAATATCTCGCCACGCTCGATTTCCATGGTGAAGTGGTCGAGGGCGATCATGTTGCCATAGCGCTTGACCAAATCGACTACCGAAACGATGTCTTGCATGTTCTTCCCTCCGCACGCCTGCCGGCACTGTCGAGTGGCTCCATTTAAGCCCGTATGGGGCTTCAATGTAAACATGACATTTGTCATTGATAAGGAAAATGACTGGTCAGATGCCGCTTGCTGGCGAAAGCCATAATGAGAACGTATGCGTATTGTGCAATTCGCACAATACGCATACGAATGCGTGTGGCCTCATGCCTATAGTATGCGAAGGACAGAAAGAATAAAGTAATCCGATAAAGTGGGTGAGTATCCCTCTTTCTCGGGGGGGGTCTTCGTGGGAGTTACGCTTAACATAATCGAGCATGAGCTGAAGGAGCTCTGGCCCATTTGTCGCAATTTAGAAGATAACCCCTCGTTTGGCGATGCTCGCATTTATCACGATGAAGAATCGCTGTCGTCAAAGAACGTACTTTACATATGTGATGATGCCGATTCATGCGAAGAAGTATCAAAAGCAGGGCATGTCGCAGTCCTTGTCTGTCATGAGAGCGAAGCGAGTACAGAGGACGCTCCTTGTGGTCTTTGCGTTTATGGCTGCCCCGGAAAGCTCGCTGCTTTGAATGCTCTGTTGGATATTTTCGCGAAGTACCGTTTCTGGGAAGCGGAACTGAACGCGTGCTGCTTTGAGGATAAAGACCTTCAGGGACTTTTGGATGCAAGCACGCCGTTCTTGAAAAACCATGTTGTTATTCTAGATGCCGCGCTGAAGCTGCTTGCCTATTCCAAAGACGTTCCTTGCGATGACGAGATAACCATGGAGCTCATCGCACATGGATACCACACCGATGTGAACATTACAAAATTCAAGCTGCATCGCAGGTTCAAGCCCTGGTCAGAGGAAAGCGGTTTTGTCGTCAACGATTCCTATGAGATATGCAAGTACATTACCGTGGCGTATTCGTTCAAGACGGATAACTCCTTCTCGATGATTCTGGTGATGATGTGCAATGTCGAGGATCCGCTTCCCTATTTGCTGGACGTCTTTTCCATGTTTATCAAGTATGTCGAATACTATGCCAAGAGGGACTATCCTGCCAACAAGCCAGCGGGAAGCGCTGTTGACACTTTCTTGAAAGATCTTTGCTCCGGTGCGCTGCGCGACAGGTCCGAGATTGCGGAGAGATGTGAATACGTCAACCTCCCATATGACGCGCGCTTCTGCCTTTTTTACATAGAGGCGAAAGCGGATTCGGGTCCATTTCTGAGGGTGTTATCAGATGTTACGCTCGCCGTGGCCCCGGCAAAGGTCGTGGCAATGGATGATGCCCTCGTTATCTTGTGCTTCAATTGCCTTCATGAGAAGTGCCATCTTCACTGTGAGGCTCGACATTGCGTCAAGGGAGTCAAATCGACTTCTTCGCACCTGAATGCCCTGATGAAATCACATGATCTGTATTGTGGGCGTAGCTCGAAGTTCACGAATCTCGGGGATGCTGGCGTGGCATTTATGCAGGCAAAGGCGGCATATGATATTGCCATAAGGGATACCAAAGATTTGTCGAATGGATTATCGCAATGGAACCGCATCGCCTCGTTTGATTCTTGCTACATAGACTTCCTGAACGACAATCTTCCCAGGAAAAAACGCGATATGGTCCTCATGACCTATGCCGGAAATATCCTAGAGGCTATCGCCGAATCCGATTCGAGCGCACGAACCGACAACTATGATTTTCTCTATACATTTCTCGAATGCGAGAGAAAGACATCGGTTACGGCAAATGTGTTGCATATGCATCGCAACAACGTCAGATACCGTATCGATCGGATTGAGCAGCAATTCGGCATCGATACTAACGACCCGGTACTGCGCTTTGACTTGATGCTCGCATACCACCTGCGCAAATTACACGCTGGATACGCCGAAAAACCAGATGATTAAGCAAATCTAATCTGTCATGTATCTCCTGGTTTGTGCAGGTAGAAGACTCGAATTATGCAAAATGCATAATGCTCGATCTAAGATTCAGTGAGCAATAGACAATGCGCCTTGCCTCTTCACCCCCTTATAGTGCCGAGCTGCGGCAAATGGAGTGCCGTAACAATTGTCTAGGCTGAGAGGGTGTTTTGTATGGCAATCAAGAAGTTGGATGATGTTCGTCTGAATGTTAAGCCGATATTCCTGACTCTGTATCATGAGTACGTGTTCGAGGGTCCCTGTCGCTTTGGCGATGGCATGCAGCTTGAGAAGGAATTCGACTTGATGATGGCTGCAGAGAAGTTCAAGGGTTGGTACAAGCAGCTTCAGGATGCAATGCCCGAGAACGTCGTCAACCTGCTCGATCCGGTCGAGGTTCAGCGCGACGAGAACTTCCTGACCACGGATGACATGCTTGAGAAGCTGGCCGAAGGCTGCGAGGATGTTGACCTGTACTACATCGGCTATGCAAGCCGTCCTTACGATTTGGCGCTCGAGTTTGCCCAGCGTGTCGGCAAGCCCATGGCAATCACTCAGGCCTGCTGTGCTTCCCCTATCACGTCTGCAGAGTTCCTGAGCCGCGGCCTTGAATTCTACTCATTCGAGGAGTGGGTGGATGCCACCAATTACATGACGATTCTGCGCGCTCGCAAGGCTCTGCATGAGGCGAAGTGCCTGTGCGCCGTTCGTGCAACCAGCTCCGTTTCCGTGTCTGCGCCTGATTCCATCATCGATCCCGAGACGGCAACTGCCAAATTCGGTATCCGTTGGCGCTTCATCTCGGCGCACGAGTTGCTGGACCAGATTTCCTACGACGACCCCATGTCCAACTATAACACTCCGGGTCGCAAGGGTCTTAACTTCACCGAGGAAGATGCTGCGGCGATCGAGAAAGCGACTCGCGAGTTCATTGACAACGCTCAGGTCAATTATATGAAGGAAGAGTACGTCAAGAAGTCTATCGAGGCTTGGTATGGCATCAACAAGTTCCTGGAGGCTACGGAGTGCAACTGTTTCACTGCTCCTTGCCCCGATCTGTGCGCAACGCGCCGCTTGAATGAGAAGCAGTTCACCATGTGCCTCAATCATTCCCTTAACAATGAAGCTGGCATTCCCTCTGCATGCGAATATGACCTCGGTGCAATCATCTCCAAGGTCATCCTGCAGGAGATTGGCCGCCGTCCGACCTATATGGGCAACTGCTTCACCGTTCCCGTTCGCAATGGCAAGCGCAGCCAGCTTCCCAAGGCTCTGTTCTTCACTCCGGAGGAAGTCGATGAGAAGATGGAGCTCCTGGGTACCGATGGAGACGTTGTCCTGACCTTCCATTCCGTTGCAAATCGTCGTTGGGAGAGCTACGACGAGCCGCTGCGTCCCTACAACATCCGCGAGTTTGCACGTTCTGGTTGGGGCGCGACCGTCCGCTATGATTATGCGCAGGACGCTGGCCAGGTAATCACCATGTGCCGCATCGATCCCACCTGTTCCAAGCTGTTTGTTGCCAAGGGCGAGATAGTCGCATCCATGGGCTACGAGTCCACCAATTGCTCTAATGGCGTCTTCTTCAAGGTCAAGGATTCCAAGGACTTCTTCCAGAAGCAGGCTGCAATCGGAAATCACATGCCGTTGATCTATGGCGATTTCGAGGAGCAGGTCATCGAGCTCGGCAAGCTGCTGGGTCTTGAGGTCATCGTCGCCTAATCACCTTTTGGCTTGGAAGAATCTTTCTTCCTGCACGCTTCAGATCCAAAGTTGGCTGGGCTGCTCGGGAAACCGGGTGGCCCAGCCAAAATAATAGAGCGGGCCGTCAAGGAGCTTGGTCATGCAAACACCAGACCAGATTCAAAGCGAGGTTATCCAGGGTTTTCTGGACGCAGGTGATCCATTGGCCCAGTTCGAATATCTGTTGACTCTGTCCTATCGACTCGAGGAGATGCCGGAGGAAGAGCGCACCGAGGATGTTCTGGTTAAAGGGTGCCAAAGCCAGGTTTGGCTCTACGTTGACTGGCCAGATGGGAAAATGAGCATGCGCGGCGAAAGCGATACGCTCATGGTACGTGGCGTGATCAATATTTTTAAAATGATGTTCGATGGGCGTTCCCCGCACGAAGTGCTCGATTGTCCCATTCGTTTTGTTTCCGAGACGGATCTTGATGCAATTTTCGACCCGCAGCGCAAGGCCGGTGTCGCCTCCATTTACGAAACCATATGTGTTTCCGCGCGCGAACAGCTGGCAGATCACGCTAGGCAAGGAGGATGCTATGGCACAGAGGACCCTGAAAGAGCAACTGGAAGAAGCTGAGCAGCATTCCAAGGAAGTCCTCGACCAGCTCTTAGACGAGAGCACAACACGCGATGAGTTTCGCACGCTTATGAAGTCGTATGTCGGGTATCGGTTTTTCCTCGAGCCGGAGGAAATGAAGACGGATGTCATTCTTGATCTTGCAGAAGATAGCGTTGAGAAGCTTTTGAGCATCAACGACCTAAGCGTCACGCTTTCCGAGGGGTCGCAAACCTGTACTAATCAGAGCTCTACGGACATCAAGAAGGTTCTGCTCTCGCTTACGCTGCAGCGCGCGATGGGAATCAAATTTACACCTGAGGAGTCTGCCGGTCTGGATACGATCGACAAGCTCGCTTGCGCGCTTTTCGATGCGAAGAATGATTCGACGCGCGCAAGATAGCAAGTTGTGAATGAAAGGAATTTGCCATGACAATGCCAGACACTACGAGGCTCTTCAAGCTCACCGTCGAGGACATGAATGGTCCGAACGATCTTGAGAGGCTAAAGGACTTCTTTGCCGAAGAATTCGATTTTGATTTCAAGATCGGTGCAGATTACGATACCGGAATCGTTACCATCGATGGACTTTGGGAAGAGGACACCGACATTATCGACGCCGTCAACGAAGCGGGATTCAAGGTTACATATGCTTTGGCGATGTAGCCATCTTTTATTGTCCGATTTGAAGCAGTTCATGGCTTCTTGTGCTTAGGGGGGGGCATCTGCGTGTTTGACGTGAGAAAAGTTCGTAGCGATTTCCCGATTTTGGAGACCCAAGCCAACGGAAGGCCGTTGGTCTATCTGGATAATGCCGCGACAATGCAGATGCCCTTGCCTGTCATGCAGACGATGCAGAAGCATTATGAGCTGGAAAATGCGAACGTTCATCGTGGTACGCACTATCTTTCCCACGAGTCAACCAAGGCGTATGAGGAGGCGCGTGAGTCCATTGCGCGTTTCCTCAATGCCACAGATGCGAGTAATATCATATTCACCCCTGGAACAACCGGTGCTCTTAATATTGTTGCATCAGGATTACGTAATTACATACAGCCTGGCGATGCGGTGGTTGTGACCGCGCTTGAGCATCACTCCAACTATGTGCCCTGGCAGCAGCTCTGCAAGGAGCGCGGTGCGGATTTTAGATGTGTCGGGATAGATGCCAACGGCGATCTTGACATGTCTGCATTGCGCGAGATGGCCGCTGGTGCAAAGGCGGTCGCGTGCACATGCTGCTCGAATGTCCTCGGCACTGTCACACCCATCGAGCAGATTGTCCAGATTGCCCATGAGGCGGGCGCTTTGTGTGTACTCGATGCTGCTCAGGGAATCCGCCACGAGCATATTGACGTGCAGAAACTGAATTGTGACTTCTTGGCATTCTCTGGTCACAAGATTGGTGCACCGGCTGGTATTGGCGTGCTCTATGGCAAACGTGAGGTGCTTGAGTTGCTTGAGCCCCGCTGGTTTGGCGGAGAGATGGTTGACATTGTTACCATGGCCGAAACCACCTGGGAAGAGCTGCCTCTTCGTCTGGAGCCAGGCACTCCAAACTACGCGGGTGCTATTGGCTTGGGAGCAGCAATTGATTACCTGGTCTCCATTGACAAGGACGAGGCGGCCCGACACGAAGACGACCTCATTGCATATGCTGAAAAGCGTCTCGGCGAGATTGACGGCATGAAAATCTACGGCAGCCCCAATCATCGCAGCGGCTGCCTTTCCTTCAATATTGAGGGTGCGCATCCCTTTGATGTCTGCACGCTTGTTGACAAGATGGGGATTGCGCTCAGGAGCGGGAACATGTGTGCACAGCCGCTGCTCAACGAGCTTGGCTGCACTGCTGTCGCTCGTCTGTCACCTGCTTTCTATAACACGAGCGAAGAAATTGATGTTGCCGTCGAGGCATTGCAGCGTGCGGCGATGATGCTGAGGCACTAGTCTTCAGCTCAAAAGCTGTATCTTGGCGCAAGTTTCATTGCTTTTGAATTATGAGTGGCTTTGCGACAAGTCTTTCGAAGCGCTCCTTTTTGCATTTTGCACAAATATCTTTTCTGAAAACTAATCTGAACGCCAATTGAGGACATGGCATTTCTGGCCAATCATATATGGCGCACTGTTATCAGACGTATCAGAAAGATTGACTTGTCCCTCCGCGCCCCCCAGCGTAATGCCAATCCTTCTGATACGTCGTGCAATAGAAGCAGGAAACGCTGAGGTTTGCGCTGCTTGGTATACGACTGCGAGAGAAAGGATATGTCCGTGCTCTCCGATGCAGCAAAACGGCTTCTTCGCAAGCTTGATCTGGAATATCCATGTGTCGCTCTCAAACTTCATCTTTCAAGACCGGCGTGTCCGCATTATATAGGGGATAAACTGGCGTTTTGCCAGTATGTGAGCAAGGTCCAGGCTACGGGTGATCATTTCTACATCACGGCGGACGATGACGATTGCTACGGAAAGATGTCGATGGGCATGATTGACATCCCGCCAGTGACGGGCAGTGGTCAGGCAGGCTATGACTTTGGCGTGTATAAGTCGCCCATTGCCAACCAGCAGCTTTACCAGAAACTACCACGCCTTGTTCGTGACACGGTGCGCTATGTGGAATTTTGTCCAGCTATCGATGCCGATTTCGATCCCGACTTGCTCATGTTTGTCGTCAGCCTTCCTCAGGCCGATATCATTATGCGTGCAACCAGCTATATCTCTGGTGACTTGTGGGAATCAAAGTCATCACCGGTAATCAGCTGCGCTTGGATGTATGCCTATCCCCTCATCAGTGGAAAGGTGAACCATATCACCACCGGCTTTTACCATGGGCTCAAGCGCCGTGGCGCTTATCCGGAGGGACTGCGTATGATTGCGGTTCCATATCAGAAGATCGATGAGCTTTTTCTGTCGCTCGAGCAAATGGACTGGACGCTCATCGCATTTCGCGACGATTCCGAAAGCAAGGCAGAGCTTGCACGTCGCATGGATCACTGGCAGGAAATGGCTCGTGAGACTGACTCCGAGGTCAATCTACACTAGCTTGTCCGATGTGGTATGGATGAGCGTGTGAATTACATGTTCACAAGGCAAGACGACCGAAGTGCCCAATGACGCCGAATGTCGTCAGGCTTCTCCAACGATTCCTGTGCGAAATGTCCTATGGATGAAGGGCGTTGCTCTTCAGCAATGCGCACCATGCCCTTTCTAGCAGCCCATATGCAATGTGCACTACGGGCAGTGGACATTTTCGGCATTTGGCAAATTGAGGCGGTTAGCTCGTTTGACGATTATCTAGGGTGGGTGAAGCGGCTTTCCGTGGCAAGCAGCCGTGTCCGAAGAAATCTGCTTTCCCCCATGTTATGCGGATGGCGCCTGGTCAATGTCTGGGGTTGTTCAGGTGTCTGAAGTGAAAAAGGATGGGATAGACAGCAAAAAGAAAGGGGACCCTCATGGATGATGAGGCCAAGTTGGCTCAAGAGAGGGAGCCACAGCAAGCGCTCCCTCCCGACTACAAGCCACTGTCTAAGGGACTGAAGATTTTCTATGGCGTAGGTGACTTCGGTTTCAACATGATGAATTCGGTGGAGAACTACTACTTCGTGTTCTTCCTCACAAACTGTGCGATGCTCGACCCGGTACTTGCGGGCATTGTTTCGACAGTCGGTTCCGTTGTTGACGCAATTGTTGGCTGGCTCTGGGGAGCGATTATCAACACGATCAAGCCCATGCGCTGGGGACGCTATCGCTCCTGGCTACTCTTTATGCCGTGGATAGTCCCCATTTTGTTCGCACTTGATTACGTCAAGTTCTCGGAAGATCCGATAATCACCGCGGTGCTCATTACGGTTTTCTACATTGCATCGCATTGCTGCTGGGACTTTCCCTATGTCTCGAACGTTTCGCTCATTGCCGTTGTCGGTAAATCACCTGCAGATCGTGCGCATCTTGCGTCAACCCGTGGCATGTGGTCGAATGCGTCGAAGATTCTATTCGCCTACATCTTCCCGCCCGTTGCCATGCTGGGCGCGATGATCCTTGGTAACCAAAACTCCGACCCAACCGCATCTCCGGCCAATTATGCGTTTGCCGCGTTCATTTTTGGCTGCATGTTCGCAGCTCTCTACAACGTGCATTTCGCACTTACCAAGGGCTATGAGAAAGAGTACACCAAGGAAGAACTTGCCAACTGGAAGACGGTCAAGAAGACCGACAAGGACAGCAACAGCGCAGGCGATTTGGGTCGCTCCATTGTTCAGAATCCCAATGTCATCTTCCTACTTCTTGGTGACGTTGCAAAATGGATCTTCAACTTCGTGGTGGGTGGAACGGCGGTTTACTATTTCACTTACGTCGCGTTTAATCCAGGGATGCTGGCGACTTACATCTTCGCAACCAATTGCGGCACCGTCGTGGGTGCCTACCTCGGCGGCCCTGCTGCCAAGGCATTTAAGGGGTCGAAGAATGCGGTCATTGTCGCCTTTGTCGTCATGATTGTCACATTGCTCATTTCGCGCTTCATGTACACGCAAATGATGGTTGTCGTGGTCATGATGACCATAGCTCAGGCCGGCTATGGTCTCATCTACGCGGTCATTCCCGCAATGTACGGCGATTGCGTCGTCTACTCCGAGTGGAAGACCGGCAAGAACTCCGCAGGCTGGATCTCGGGTCTGCAGGTTTTGCCTCTCAAGATCGGATTCTTCGCGCGTGGCGTTATCATTCCCGCCATTCTTGCAGCTGCCGGCTTTGTTGCGGGCATGTCTCCCGATCAATCTACGCTTGCCTTGCAGGAGGGCATCGTCAATGGATGGTTTGTGCTTCCTGCAATACTGTGCGTCATCTCAATGTTGATTCTCATATTCGGGTATAGGATTAACAATACCGTTCTGGCCAAGGCCGAGGCTGAGATTGCCGAGCGCAATCAGCAAAACAAGGAATAGCCTTAGCTGATGGGAAAGGAGTGCGTGCCTCTTGATGAGTCGCGCACTCCTTCCTAATGCATGCTAAAGTTGCCGCAAGGCAAAGAGTGTGCGCTTCTATTCGTTCTAGATGTCAGTGATGGAGAAAGGTGGCCAGGTGGCGGGAATAATGGATGCGTTTGCAGAGGCGCGGGCCAATCGGCAGAAGCGCTCCCCGCTTCAGGTCGGGCTCTCCACTGGCGCTCTGCTCGTGGCTATTGTCGTTTGCGTTCTGCTAATAAAGGCACTTAACCCAGATCAGATTCTTATCCTACTGTTTCCCATTCTGATAATCGGAATCTTGGTTACCGTACATACTGTCAGAAACAACTCCAGGAACAAAGCGGATGTCACCGACGAGCATGAAACGTGCATGCCCATCTTGGATCGCTATAACGAGAAGCGGGATGTCAAACAGCTCATGCGCGATTATAAAGTGTGGTGGGCGGGTGCGCATAGCAATTACACCCGCATGCACTTTGCCGAGAAGGTAATCGACATCCTCATTGACAACAAAAAGTACGAGCAGGCACAAAAGGTTCTGTATCAGGTGGCCGGGCTCTCCTTCAAGGGCCGCGATCACTACGATTTTGATAACTATCTTGGGAAAATGGACCCTCTTTTGAAGGAACAGATCGCAAAGCAACGCAAGGCGAGGGGACAACGAGCTTCATAGCCTTTTTTCGCGCCGCGTTTTGCATATATTCGATGGAATGCACGAGGCGCATAGAAGCGCCTCATTGTATCGAAAAAGTGAACTAGGCTTTTCTGTATGTCAAAAGGCTCTTCCGAATTCGGAAGAGCCTTTGCTTCCTTGTGGAAAGATGTGTTCGTGCCGGCTTTCCGGGTGGGTATAATCGCGGTATGGAAGAATACTTCGACGAAATCATCCTGACTGTCGCATGCGCGGCGATGTCGCTTTGCTTCGCCGATGCGAATCACATGGTCATCGGGATCCTGCTTTCGGTTTCGCTCGTGTGCATATGCGACATGATGGGGTCTTCGTGGCGAGTTGTTGCCCAGCTCGCGTTTCTTGTCTGCGCGCTTGCGCTCCCGAGCGTGCTTCCCTTTTTGCCCGTATGCGCTTACGCCATGCTACATGAGCGCATGTGGCTTCTGCGCGTCGTCTGGGTCGTTCCACTTATGGCGGTGTTGTCTTTTGGCGGTTGCACGGCGGTCGAGCGTGCGGTCATCGCCATCGCATGCGCGGCGGCGGTTCTGATGGGCATAAAGGACGCTCGCGTGCATGCCGAGTGCGCGGGCATGCGATTCGCGTTTGACGATTTGCGCGAGCGCAACCTCGAGCTGCTCTCGGAACGCGAGTCCGATGCGGTGGTAGATGCCGACCAGGCCGCGGGACCCTTCTGCAATCTCACGGAGCGCGAATACGCCATCGCCAAGCTCGTCGCCGAGGGCATGGACAACCGCGATATCGCGGCGAGCCTCTTCTTGTCCGAGGGCACGGTGCGCAACCACATCAGCTCGATTCTCGGCAAGCTCGAGCTGAGCAATCGCACACAAATCGCCATCATGTACTACAAGGGCTAGCGGGACAAACGGACAGGTCATTTGTCCCATTTCGATTTTGACAGGAGCGGCAATGGGATTTCTAGAGGCGATTGAGAAGAGGATCGACGAAAAACGAGCGAAGTGGGATGCCCAGGGACCATCGGACTTCGACGCGTGGGATAACGCCGAGCTCGAATACATGGAGGATGCGCGCGACGAGCTCATGCGCGGCGTCGAGCCAGAGGCCGTGTACGAGAGGCTTAAGGCCGAGCTTCCCGAGCTTGAGGAACGAGTCGTGGGCGAGGAAGCGAGCTACACCTTCGATTGGTACGACGATCACCATTACGAGAAGGTCTTCTCCGGACGTCTCAAGGCCTGCCATGTCCTTTTGGAACTTTACGAGCGCTAAAGACAGCTGCTGCTCACGTAACGTAGCGCCAGCAGAGAGAATCTCCTGATTTCAGAACGTAGTTGCAGGCTGCTGTCATGGGCGTGTTCCCGTTGACGGTATAGGTCCATCCGCTGGCGGCGCCCATCATTTTCTCGGCGAGGCCGTTGATTGAGGAGACGTAGGAGCTCGATCCACCAAGCGAGAGCCCCGTGCGTGCCAACGCATCATAGGCGCTTGCTCCTGTGGGAAGCTCCATGGTGCCCGATGCCATGGTGGCGGGATAGCCAAGGCTGGCTGCTGCGGAACTGTCCACCACCATGGTGATCTGGATGGTATTTGCCTGCGCGGAACTCGCACTGGGAGCAGGCACCTCGGCCCCCGGGGTTCCGGAAGCCCCCGGAGCCGTGTCTCCTGGGCTTTCGATAGTCGTTGAAGTGCTGCTGCTCGTAGTTGCCTGTTCGCTGCCTTGGACGGCCTGCTCCGGGCTCGGGTCCGAGGCCTGGGTTGCAGTGGTCGTATTGGATACGTTTTGGTCAATCGCCGATTCCGGTTGCTCCGTGGCACCCAGGGCGAAAAGCAGACATACGAGGGAGACGACTCCCAATACGATGCCCGCATATACGCGCTTTCTCATGGGATGCCTCATGCTAGTTGCGCCTCCTGCCCTTGCGAAGGCCGGAGATGACGAGCAGGATCGCGATGATCAGCCCTGCGATGGAGATCCAGAGAAGCGGACTGGTGCCGGCGGCCGCCTCCATATCGGTGGGGGAGGCATCCTGTGCCGATGCATAGTCATGGGTCGTTGTTGGCTCCAGGGAAGTTGTCGTGGCCGTCGGTGCCGTCAGGATGATCGTGCCCATCGAGCGCGCTGCGCTCTGGGTCAGGGGCGTCTCGGAATCATCAATGACATCTTGCGTCTGTGCTGGCGGGAGATCTTGCGCGCTTGCGGGTCCTGCCTGGATATCGGGGTGGGGGTTCTTGTCACCCGACTCCTGCGGAGGCACCGGGTCGTCTGGTCGGGGATTATCGGCAAGCGATAGGGCAAAGAGCCTGCCCGAGTCATTGACGTAATAAAAGCGACCGAGACCATATGCTATGGAGCCCATCGAGTAGTTGTGCATTCCCATGGGCGGGTCGAAGGCAAGTGTGGCCTGCGTGTTTCCCAGGCGATAGGCGTAGACGCCGCCACCGCCTGTGTAATCGGGATACTCGCCAATCGCTCCATTGCAGGTGAACAGCGCGACGATGCCATCGCTATCGCGCACGAGGGTCGGCATGCTCTTGACCTCACCGGGAAGGGGCGAGTCGTTGGCGGAGCTAACAGACCCCAGCACTTTCATGGATGCGGCGTCAATAGCCGCGAGCACGCCCTGGCCATTCTTGCTGCCCCCGACGTAGATGACGCCGTCGGCTATGGCAGGACTCGACGTGGAGTAGTCCGCGAAGGAGACGCGTGCCAGCTCCCGGGGCTGGCCGGTGCTTCCCACCGTGACCTTGTGCAAGACGCCATCGGTGGTGACCACGTAGGCGACGTCGTCCGAGTTGACGATCGTGGAGCGCACGGGGGCGCCGAGGTCGAGCGCTCCGGATGCGGTGCCTGTCATCGAATCCGCTGCGATGGCACAGAGCCGCCCGTCGTCACCGGCGACGAGGAGAAAGCCGTTCAAATGGGCTGCACCGGCCCAGTAGTATCCGGCGTCCTGGTTTCTCTGGATCCAGTGTATAGCACCCGTCTTCAGGTCGACGCACAGGGAGTATCCGCCATAGGTCCTCGACCAGTCCGCTTCGGCGGTGAATGCGTAGACGCAATCGTCTCCGAGAGCGAGCGTGGAGAGGGACTGCTGCTCGTAGATGCTTGGTGCGATGGCGCCGGCAACGCTGATTGCGCGGGTGGGAAGCGCGTCAGTGAGCCAGACCGTAGCAAGGTCGAGCGCGGAGACCGCCTGGAGACGTCCGTTGTTGATGGGAATCACCACCATGCCGTTCGCGTAGATGGGACGGCATCCGTAGGCGGTCGATTCGGCGAGCGTGGCGCTGGCGATGACGGATCCCGTCGCGGCATCAATCTTGAGAACCTGATTGCCCGAGGTGAAAAAGACATAGTCTCCGGCTATGACGGGCTCGGACCATGAGGCGAACGCCCCTTGGGCATAATCGAGGGTCCAATCGCTCGCGAGGCTCGAGACCGTGGTCTGGACATCGGCCGGACTTGCGCCGGCAGATCCGTACGAATTCCATGATGCCTCCCAGTCGGCAACGGGGGCATCGGGATTGGCGGATACGTCTGGTTTGGTCATCATACCCGTGGCGTCGATGTAGATGAGCTCGATCACGTCTCCGTCCTTGGGATGGTAGCCGCTCGGGAGCGAATCTCCATACGTGCCGTTGACGAAGAAGGACCAGTAGGACCACGGGGCGCTCGAGCTCATCGCGAGGGTCTGGGTACGGTCGGGTGTGGTGATGGAATAGGGACACCCGCCGTTGAGATTGTAGAAGTAACCGGCATCATCGAGCATGCTGGCGAAGATGTCCCAGGCCGAGATGCTCGTTGTCGATGTCACGGTATAGACGGAGGTGGGAATCCACGCGACTTGCTGGAAGCTTGCACCCGGGGCGTGTGGGGTAACCCCTGTCACGCGCACGGTGACGTCGAGGGTTGTGGGCTCTTCCGGCACGACGGGTTCGGGGTCGATGGGCTCGATGGTCTCGCCGAGCTGGATGGCCTTGCGTGTGGGTCCGGCCTCCATGACGTTGAAGCCGGCATTGACGAGGCACTTGAGGTACTTTCCCGCATAGGATTGGGGGATGACGAAGGAACTCGCGTGGACGTTCTCGTCGTCGAGCTCGACGTAGTCTCCGTCATAGGAGTCTGATATGAGCCAGGTGTAGTTGAGCTGGCCTGCCGAGAGGTAGTCACCGGCCGTTCCCGCCGCGCTCGTCTCCCGTGCGCTTATGCCGATGGTACGGCCTGTCCAGAACGTGAAGTTTTCGTCAGCTGGTGTCTGGTCGAGGGCGGCGTAGTAGAGCTCGCGGGTGCCTGCTTTGCGGAAGGGGCCCGCTGCGTAAACATCAGGGGTCGTCACGGTGTTGTCACCGGCGTTCGCGCTGACCGCGACCCAGCAGCCTTCGAGGTTTTCGGGGACGGTGAGCTCGGATCCGGCCGCGCCTTCGATCTTGTGCCATTCGGGCTCTACAGGCCCGTAACCGGGGCGCGTGTCAGTCCAGTACCAGGTGTAGTTGACGTTCTCACTCACTGGAGTTTCGCCCCATGAGCTGTTCGTGTAGGGCTGCGCCACGAGCTTGTCGCCGATGAATTTGGCAGAAGAGGCATTGAGGATCTCGATGCGGGAAAGCGTCGTGACTCCACGGGGAAGGATGCGGCCCACCGGGGACTCGCATTGATCGTGACCGGGAATGCCGTTCTTTGCTGTGGCCACCACCTTGATAAAGCGGCCCGAGGGCTCGTCGGCATGGAATATGGCGCCAGTTGCCACCTCGGTGAAGGGGCCGTTCTTGGATTCGGCGGTTTGCCAGGAGAAGTCAACCTCGTCGGGGCCGTAGAGGGTGTTCGGGTCATCGAAGTCGTAGGAGGCAGCTTTCAACGTGTCTCCTACATGGCAATCAGGCGTAGTTTCGAGCTCGGAGCCGAAGTCAGCGCCGTTCGTTGATATCAGCACATAGTCGAGATTGATCTGGCCGGGCAGAACAACAGGGCCGGGGGTGTAATAAGAGGTGGAGGAGGGGGTGTCGAACGACCCACTTGGCCCGTATATCGTGCGATCGTCGCCCGTTATACGCACGCGGATGTATGCACCGGAAAGTTTTGTCGCGAGCTCTTTGGTGAGCGTGAGAGAAGCCGATGTCTGTCCCTCGATAGGCGTATATTCTGCGTCGGGTGCTTTTTGATCGAAAGAATAAAGCCATTGGAAGGACCAGCGGTCCTGGGTGGCGATGCGTGCGTCGGGGGACGCTTCGGAGTCGTAGACGTTGGCCCAAAGGACATCGCCTACTTCGAGGGCGCCGTTTACGGTAGAGGAGGTCGAGGCGGTATCACCTGAACCCTGGATGAGTACGTAGGATTTGCCGTCGAGCGCAGTCTTTGCGGGAACGGGCTTCTTGATGGGGCCGCAGGCGGTCAGGCTCCTGTAGGCGGTTGGCCGCTTTGGCCCGTCGATGGATACGTCTCCGCAACTAATGCGCACGCGCAGGTATTTGCCGTCGAGCTGGGTCCTCAATTCGTCGGTGAGAACGAGGGAAGAGCTCGTCTGGCCTTCGATGGGAGCAAAATCCAGTGCGCTTGTCGAGGAGCCGTAGAGCCATTGATAGCTCCACGTCGCGTCGTTATCCACGCGTTTGTTCTTCGATGCCCATGCGACGGCATAGAGGGTTTCGTTTCTTTGCAGATTTCCGCTCAGGGCACTCGTCGTCGCAGGTTTCTGCGACCGTGAGATCATCGCGAAGCTCGCCCTTTCCAGGGAGTTCGATTGGGCTTGGGCAGCGAGGGCGCTTTCGGTGATGGAGGCGGGGTCTTGCGCGGGTGCAGGAGAGGTGGCCGCGGGCGTGATGGATGGGCTTTCCGGATGGGATGCCACGTGATCCAAAGACGCATCCTCGGCGCCGAGGTCACCGTCCCCGTCGGAAATCGCCTTGCCATCGGCATCGGGACCATCGGCCATGTTGCCTTCGCGCGTCATAGGGGCAGTTTCCTCGATAGCGGCGGAGTCATCGGATGTTTCAGGAGGCTCTGCCGCCCAAGTTACGGCCGGCACCAACGACCAGACGAGGACCAAGCTCAAGATGATGGAGAGGAACGCGCGGCTGCGCACCGCAAGGGCGCCCTTCTTGGGCGCATGGGTTTGTCTGCTCATGCAGATACACCTACTTCCAGGGCTATCGTGCAATGGGCAGGTATTCCGACTTTGCCTCGACTGAAGTGTCTGGTGCGCAACCACCATCCCATGCGGCTCGAAAGCCATACGGGACTCGACACCCCATCAGCTCATACGGTTCCTGGTAGAGCGGGGGATTCTCACCCCCATTCCCCTCAGTCGGACAACCTCTTGCTCCCCGACCGGCGCGATGCCTCGCGCAGCCCATCAAGGCCAATGCGGCAAGTATAGCACCCGTATGCGAAGCAGGAGCTAGCGGTTTTTGCCGGTACCAAATCCCTTGGGCACGGGGATCACGGATCCAGCGCAGGCCGCGATGAGCATGAACACGACGGCCTTGACGGGGAAGCACAGGATGAGAAGCAGGGCGACCATGAGCGGCTGGCGCATGACGACGCCCAGCAGCGCAGCCGTACACACGCAGAGCGCAAACACGGGGTCGACGCCCATGAGGCCGGCGCACGCATAGCCAATCGAGATGCCCGCGAAGATGATGGGGAAGAAATGCCCGCCACGCCAGCCGAGGCCAAGGCAGATCTGCGTCGAGAGCACCTTGAGAAAGCCGGTTGCCAGCAGAATGGGAATGCCCATGCCCATCCATTGTTCGGCGAGCACCTCGGTCTGGGATTCTCCCGCGAACATCGTGAAGGGCAGGAAGATGCCGATACCGCCGAGAACGACCCCCGCGATGACGGCCTTGAGCACCGGGCGTTCGCCGAGCCTCGTCGAAATCCAGCGCACGCCGGCGCCAAACGCATGGAAGAGCCACCCCGCGCATGCGCCGATGAGCATGATGGGGACCATCCATGCGATTTCGTGGATCGAAACGTCCATCTCCGTAAAACGGGGCAGCCCCAAGCCGCTGCCGACAAGGGTGCTGAGGAGCGTGAAGACGCCCAGCGCCCCCGCAATCGAAAGCAGGTAGACGACGATTTTCAAGGGCCTTGGCACTTCGACGCGTGGAGTGTCTCCCGTCCCTGCCTTGCCTTCGGATTCGTCGGCATAGCCAAAGAGCGGAGCTGCCAGGCCAAAGAGCGGGGCTGCGAAGATTGCCGAGATGATGGCGGCGGTTCCCGCATTCGCGAGTTCGCGCATCTCGCTCCCCACGAACCTGAGCCTGTCGCCAACCCAGGTGCATAGTCCCGCGATGACGCCCGTGAGTCCGGCTTCCGGACCGATGCTCCCGCCAAACATGAGCGGCATGAGTGCCCCGAGAAACATCGCTTTGATGTGCTTGTACTCGTAGCGCCCGCTTTTTTTGACCTCTGCGAGCACGGTGTTCATGTCATCGGGATACGGTCCGACGCGCTTCTGGAACAGTCCGATGGCAAGACCTCCCAGGGTGCAGAATACGAGCGGATAGAACAGCGCGGGACATCCGATGCCCCCGAGAAAGGCGGGGGCTTGGTTCCACAGCAAGTCGATCCCCAGGTTCATGAGGAAGAAAAAGGCCCAGCAAAAGGCACCGGCAAAGGCGCCGAAGGCAATGGTCAAAAGCACGAAGAGCGCTCGTCTCACGACTATTCCTCCTCGTCGGCCTCGTCAGCTTCGGATTGCGCGCTCAGGGGCAAGCGCCGGTTTCTCTGCGCCCGAAACTCCTCGACGAATCCCGCCGAGAAGATGCCCGCCGGGATGGCGACGACGGCAATCGAGAGGACCATGACGACGAAGCCGATGATCCTTCCCAGCGCGGTGATGGGGACGAGATCGCCGTAGCCGGTGGTCGTGATCGTGGTCATGGCCCAGTAGATGCCGGTCAGGACGCTGTCGAACGCTTCGGGTTGCGCGGTGTGCTCGGCTTCGTACATGAGTACGCTCGCCGAAATCGTAAGTAGCCCCAGAACCATGATGGAGGCGATGATTTCGCTGCGACGATTCGAGAGGACGATGCCGATGGTGCGCAGTCCGCGCATGTAACGCGAGATCTTGATGAGGCGGATGAGGCGAATGATGCTGACGACGTCGCGCAGGGCGGGTGTCATCGGCACGAAGAGCATGATGCATGATGGAAGGAACGATAGCAGGTCAACAATGCCCATCGGCGAAATCACGTAGCGCAGCCGGGCCCTGGCGGCAGTGCGTTTGGGGTAGACCCTGTCGGCAACCCAGATTCTGGCGAGATACTCGCATCCAAAGACGGCAGCCGAGACCATGTTGAACGTGAATACGGCCATGCCAACGACGCCCGATGTCCACCTGTCGGGAATGCAAACGAGAATCGCATTTGCGATGATGCATACGTAGATGGCTCCGGCTAGGAACTTGCCCCATGCGGGCGCCTGCCCCGGATTCTCCAGTGCGAGGAAGAGCCCATCCTTGAAAGCTCCCGCGTGCCTATCCGTCGTGTCGCCCATCGGCGTCCTCCTCCACGGGGCATGCATTGGCATGCGACTTGTTCGTGATGCGCCCGAAGGCGACCGAGGCGAGCAGCGGCATGAGCAGCACGGTGATGCCACCTGCGGCAACGAGCAAGGAGGCGATGTCGGGTGACATGGCATCCGCTCCCGTCGCGATGTTCGTGATGGCCACGATGAGGGGAAGGGCCGTCGTGCAATAGAGGGCGACGGTTGCCCGAGCATGTCTGTCCATGGCTCTCGTTTCCGGAGCGATGCGAAGTCCGAAGAAGACGGGCAGCGCACGCACGGCCAACAGCGCGACGATGAACAAGACGAGCAGCAATGGGTATTTGGCTACGGCCATGGGGTTGATGGCCATGCCGCTTACCACAAAGAACAGGGGAACGAAGAAGCCGTAACCGATTCCGTTGAGCTTGTGCTCGAGTCCCTCGTCGCCATTGGGGATGATGAAGCGCAAGACGAAGCCCGCGGCAAAGGCGCCGAGCACGATGTCGAGGTCGAATAGGGCCGACACGGTGACAAGGCCGACGAGCAGGACCATGACGAGGCGAATGATGATCTGGGCGTTCGTGTCGCGGTTGCTGTTGACGAATTTGGGAAGGTGGATGCCCTTTTCGAATATGCGTCTTGGAATGAGCGCGCAGGCGACGGCGATGAGTGCGAACGCGCCGAGAATCGCCAAAGTCACCCACGTCTGGCGCGTGGAGAGGATGAGGGCGATGACGATGATGGGGCATAGCTCACCCCAGGTTCCATAGGCGAAGATCGCCTTGCCGATGGGTGTGCCCATGAGCCCGCGCTCATGCAAGATGGGCACGAGCGTCCCGAAGGCCGTGGTGGTGAGCGCTATGGCCGTGGCAAGGAAGGCGAATTCGTTTTCGTGGAAGCTGGGAAGTGTTATGCATATTGCGATGGCGATCGCAAAGGTGACGAGCCAGGTGATAAGTCCATGGCGCCCTTGTCCGCCCGTGAGTTGCTGGGGGTTTATCTCATAGCCCGCAAGCAGGAAGAGAAAGCCGAGACCGAGGTCGGATAGGAGTTGAATTGCGTTGTCCGCCTGCGCGATGTCGAGCACGTTTGGGCCGATGATCATGCCGGCTGCCAGCAAAAGGACCGTTTCGGGTATAAGCCTGTTGGGGATGAGCGTGGTGATTGCCGGGGCAATGGCGGCGATCGCGACTATGCAGAAAAGCGATACGAGTTCCGCATCCAAGGCAGCACTCCCACGGGATTCATCCGGTGATATGACCGAGGGTGATTATAGCGGCGCCGCGTATGGCAAGATGGGACAGTTGTCCGGGGCCACTGTCCCATTGCCAGCGAGTGACGGCGTACGCTGGGGACAAATGGGCAGGTCATTTGTCTCCAGCGTCGTTTCATTTTGCCGCTATTCCCTGCTTGCCATGTCCTCGTCTATGGCGAGCTTCCACGAACCCGTGATGCCCGCATCCGATCGCGCCTGGCAAGTCGCGGCGGCCATCGACGCGTATACGGCCTGCGTGCCGATTCCATCGGCGCGATACGTGGCTGCGCGGTCCGCGGAGATCCCGATGCGCGCAGCCTCGGCGGCGGCATCGATGTTCGCGCCCATGAAGACGAATTCCCAGCCCTTCTTGCGCTTCTTCTCGATGAGCTTTTTCACCTGCTCGTCGTTCTCGTACTTTTCGCGCAGCTCGCGCGAGAGCTTGAGCGCGTCGTCGAGCGTGATGTGCAGATTTCCCGGCCCGCCGGGTACGAGCTTGGCGATCACATCGCAGTCGGCGTAGGTCATATTCAGCGCGCGGCCCACGTCGCGGATCGCGCCGCGCGCCGCCATCGTGCCGAAGGTCACGATCTGCGCCACATGGTCGTCGCCGTACTTGCGGCGGACGTAGTCCACGACCTCGCCGCGGCGGGTATCGCCGAAGTCCATGTCGATATCGGGCATGGACACGCGCTCGGGATTGAGAAAGCGCTCGAAGAAAAGACCGTACTTCATCGGCTCAATGTCCGTGATGTGCAGACAGTAGCTCACGATGCTGCCCGCCGCGCTGCCGCGACCCGGGCCGAAGGGAATGCCGACGCTCTTG
>OGRO01001073.1_pt1 | contig 24747 bp, 24 predicted proteins | sample 1553451 | NCBI WGS metagenome assembly OGRO01 (sample SAMEA2580021, study PRJEB22360) | human gut metagenome | reverse complement strand
GGCAATATCAGACATGGTTAATAGTGGAAAAGAGGTTGTCTTAGTATCATCTGGAGCTGTATCTGCTGGATTTGGAAAATTAAGATTAAAAGAAAAACCAGATAATATAAGGGAAACACAAGCTTTATCTGCCATTGGACAATGTGAATTAATGCATATTTATAGTAAGTTTTTTGGAGAATATTCTCATATAGTAGGGCAAATTTTACTTACTAGAGATGTTCTAGAGGATGAACATCTAAAAGAAAATGTATGTAATACCTTTGAATTACTTTTAAAAAAAGGTGTAATTCCTATTGTAAATGAAAATGATTCTGTATCCATTGATGAGCTAGAAAATATAGCTAAATTAGGGGATAATGATAATTTATCAGCGCTAGTATCATCTTTAATTAATGCAGATTTACTAATTATTTTATCTGATATAGAGGGATTTTATGATTGTGATCCTAGAAAGAATAAAAATGCAATAATGATAAAAGAAATTAGAGAATTTACAGAAGAAATGGAAAAATACGCAGGAAAAGCTGGTTCAGATTTTGGAACAGGAGGTATGGCAACAAAATTAAAAGCGGCAAAAACTGCTACATCTGTTGGAGTAGATGTTATTTTAGCTAGTGGCAAAAACCCATGTATAATTAGAAATATACTAAGAGGTGAAGATGTAGGGTCATTGTTTGTTGCAAATAAAAATAGGGGGGAAGATAAGTATGGAAAATTTAATATTAATGGGTGAAAATGCAAAAAAAGCTGCATATGATTTGAGTATACTTTCTACAAAAACAAAAAATAATGCATTGGCATTAATGGCAAAAGAGTTATTAGACTCAAAAGAAGAAATAATAAGAGCAAATAAAATTGATATGCAAGAGGCAAAGAATAAAAATGTGTCAGAAACTTTACTTGATAGACTATATTTAAATGATAAAAGAGTAGAAGATATGGCAACTGGACTTTTGGAAATAGTAAAACTTCCAGATCCAGTTGGAGAGATTATTAGTATGTGGAAAAGGCCAAATAATTTGCAAATTGGACAAAAGAGAGTACCTATAGGTGTAATAGGGATAATTTATGAATCAAGACCTAATGTTACTTGTGATGCTGCTGGACTTTGTTTGAAAAGTGGCAATGCTACCATACTTAGAGGTGGAAGCGATGCAATAAATTCTAATAAAGCCATAGTTAAGGCTTTAAGAAATGGAATTGAAAAATCAGGTTTGCCTAAAGATGCTATTCAATTAGTAAGTGATACTGATAGAGAAGTTGCTCAGAAAATGATGAGATTAAATGAATATATAGATGTATTAATTCCTAGGGGAGGAGAAAATCTTATTAAATCTGTAGTTAAAAATGCAACCATACCAGTTATAGAAACAGGTACAGGAAATTGTCATATTTATGTGGATGAAAGTGCTGATTTTAATATGGCTATTGATATAGTATTAAATGCCAAAACTCAACGACCAGGAGTATGCAATGCAGCAGAAAAATTACTTATACATGAAAATATCTCTAAAGAGTTTTTACCTAAGGTAGTAAAAGCATTAAGAGAAAAGAATGTGGAAATTAGGGGAGATGAAAAATCAAAGGAAGTAGTAGATGATATAATCTTAGCTAAAGATGAAGAATGGGATAAAGAATATTTAGATTATATTATTGCTGTTAAAATTGTGGAAAATGTAGATGAAGCTATAAAACATATAAATAATCATGGTACAAAGCATTCAGAAGCTATAATTACGGAAAGTTATAAAAACAGTCAAAAATTCTTAGAAAGAGTAGATGCAGCAGCAGTTTATGTAAATGCTTCAACTAGATTTACAGATGGAAGTGAATTTGGATTTGGTGCAGAAATAGGAATAAGTACACAAAAACTTCATGCAAGAGGACCTATGGGCCTAAAAGAATTGACTTCAACAAAATATATAATCTATGGAAATGGTCAAATAAGATAATGAAAAATGGCTAAAAGCTTACTATAAACTTTTAGCCATTTTTTATTTTAATAATAAAAAATATAAAAAGATAATATAACAAAATTGTAAGATAAATAACCTTCATATTGGTCAACCTTACGAAAATGTAAAGGTAATTTAAAAATTATTATTGTATACTTAGGTTATAAAAAAGAATGTGAGGTAATGAGTATGAAAGTTTTAATATTTACAGGAGCTTTTGGTATGGGTCATTACTCTGTGGCTAAAGCAGTTAAAGAAGAAATATTAAAAGATAACCCTTGTGCAACTGTAATCATTATTGATATGATAGAATATATATTTCCTAAAATTAGTAAATTAATATATGGTACCTTTAATTTTATGGTTAGAAAATTTTCTTTTATTTATAATTTTTTTAATAAAATTATATCAAGAAGGACTAGCACACCCCTTAAGAAATTCGTAATAAAAAAACTAGATTTGTTATTTGAAGATAATGATATAGATATGATTATTTCTACTTTTCCTGTTTGTTCTCAGTATATTTCTATGTATAAAAAAATGAAAAATTACCATACTCCTTTGTATACTTATATAACAGATTTGGGCGTAAATGAAGAATGGATATGTGAGAAAACAGATATGTACTTTGTAGGAAGTGAAAAAACAAAAAAATTCTTAATAGATAAAAATTTACCCAAAGAAAAGATAATAGTAAGTGGAATTCCTGTAAAACAAGACTTTAAAGAAAAAAATGTAATTAAACAATTAAACAAGAAAAAAGAAATACTAGTTATGGGAGGTGGCTTAGGTTTAGTACCTTGCTCCATAGATTTATTAAAAAAAATATCAAAAGAAGATATAAAAATAACTTTTATAGCAGGTAAAAATAAAATACTGCTAGAAGAAATAAAAAAAGAGTGCCCTAAGATAAATGTTTTAGGATATACAGATAAAATAAGTGAATACATGAGAAAATCAGATTTAATTATAACAAAAGCTGGAGGAATAACATTATTTGAGGCTATTTTTAGTGAAATACCAATATATGTTATAAAACCTTTTTTATATCAAGAAATTGAAAATGCTAAATATATTGAAGATACGGGCATTGGTAAGGTGATTTGGCATAATGGAACAGATATTTATGAAGATGTAACATCTTTAATAAAAAATGAATTGCTTTTGGAAGTTATAAAAACAAATATAAGAAATGAAAAATCCAAATTAGAAAATGTATCACCGCTGAATTATTATAATGGAGGTGAAGAACTATGCTATTAAAAATTTTAATTATATTAATAATAATCTTACTTTCTTATAGTATTGTGCCTACTTATTTTTATAAAGTAAAATATAGATTAGTAGAAAAAAGAAAATCAAAAGAAAAAGTTCTTTATTTAACTTTTGATGATGGGCCTGATGAAAAATATACAGCAAAACTTTTGGATTTATTAAAAAAATATAATATAAAAGCTACTTTTTTTGTTGTAGCCAGCTTTGCAAGAAATAACCCACAAATTATAGATAGAATGAAAAAAGAAAATCATTGTATAGGACTTCACTCCTTTGAACATAAAAATGCTTTATTTCAAAGCAGAGGTTATACAAAATATGATTTTGAAGAAAGCATAAAAATAATGAATGATTTGGGAGTAAATATTAAATTTTATAGACCACCTTGGGGTCATTGTAATATATTTACAAGTAGGGAAATTAAAAAATATAATTTAAAAAGAGTATTGTGGGATGTGATGGTACAAGATTGGCAAGGTAATACAACTGTTGAAGCAATTACAGATAAATTATTGCTGAGAAGTAAAGAAAATAATATAATTTGTCTTCATGATGGTAGAGGTGAAAATGAAGCTCCATCAAGGACTATAAAAGCTTTACAAAAGGCCATACCTATTTGGAAAATTAATGGTTATAAATTTGCCACAATGGAGGATTATTATGAAGAAAAAAGTATCACCTAAAATTATATTAAAAAATGGTGGTTTATTTATGGGGTTAATTATTTTAACTCTTTATATTATATTAAAAAACAATAATATGGAAGATATAATAAAATCCATATCTTCTGTTAATATAAATTATATTATAATAGCCATAGTTTGTAGTTTTATGTTTGTAATTTGTGAAGGTATAAACATAGGGAGAAATTTAAAACTTATGGAATATGAAATTGGAATTTTTACATCTATAAAATATGCATTAGTGGGAATGTTCTTTAGTTCTGTAACACCTTCTGCATCAGGAGGTCAACCTATGCAAATTTATTATATGCATAAAGATGGAATATCAATTTCTCATTCATCTTTGGCACTTCTTATGGATTTGGCCAGCTTTCAATTTGTAACAGTAACTATGGCCATAATAGGTTATATAAGCGCTCATGGTGTATTAGCAAATGCCCTTGGTAATATAAAATATTTTGTTGTTCTTGGGATAATTTTAAATACATTGGTATTAATATTTATATTAACGGCAATTTTTTCAAAAAGATTTATAACAAAAGTAATTGAATTAGTATGCTTATTTTTAACAAAAATAAAATATAAAAAAGTGGAAAATTTTAAAAAGATGGCTACATGCCAAATTAACGAATATAAAGAAAGTGCCACATATTTTAAAGAGAATAAATCTACTGTAATTAAAGTTTTATTAACTACTACTGTTCAAATAACTTGTCTTCATAGTATTCCTTTTTGGATATATAAAGGATTTGATTTAAGTGGATATTCTTTAATTACTGTAACCTTAATGCAAGCAGTTTTATTTATAAGTGTATCAGCACTTCCTCTTCCAGGAGCTGTTGGAGTTAGTGAAAGTGGATTTATGATAATATATAAAACTTTGTTTCCAGCCAATATATTATCATCAGCCATGCTTATAAGCAGAGGCATAAGTTTTTATTTATTAATCTTAGTAAGTGGATTAATAATATCCATAACTTATCTTAGAAATTTAGATGGAAAGCATTATATTAAAGTGGCTAGAAAAAGAAGAGGTGGAAATTTTGATTTATAATATATTAGTTGTGGAAGATGATGAGGATATAATAAAATTATTAAAAATATATTTAGAAGGCGATGGCTATAGAGTTATAAGTGCTGAAAATGGAATTGATGCATTGAAAATTATTGAAAATATAAAAGTTGATTTAGTAGTTATGGATATTATGATGCCTAAAATGGATGGATATGAGTTAACAAAGAAAATAAGAGAAAAATACACAATTCCAATTATAATTTTATCGGCAAAAAACAAAGATAGTGATAAGATTTACGGATTAAATTTAGGTGCAGATGATTATATAACAAAGCCTTTTAATCCTTTGGAGATTATTGCTAGAGTAAATTCTAATTTACGAAGATTTTATCATCTAAATAATCAAAATAATAATACTTTAAAAGAAGAGGAAACTAAACTTGTTGTAGGTGATTTAGTCTTGGATAAGCAAAAACTTTCTTTATTCAAAAGAGGAGAAGAAATTATTATAACACCTACAGAATATAAAATTTTAAGTCTTTTTATGAAAAATCCAGGGAAAATTTTTACAAAGTTACAGATGAGTGAGGCTATTAATGGAGATTATCTTGAAGGCGATAATAATACTATGATGGTTCATATATCTAGACTTCGTGAAAAGGTAGAAGATGATTCGAAAAAACCTGAGTACATCAAAACTGTAAGGGGGATTGGCTATAAAATTGAGAAAAAATAAAAAAAGATTTTATACTATTTTAATTGAAAATTATATAGCATTTACATTAGTTATAGTCTTATCCATAATATGTATATCAAGTTTAAGCTCATATAGAATAAGAAAAATTTTAAGTGAGCCAAGAGTAAAGGAATTATCAGATTATGCAAGTATTATATCTGAAAATGAAATTAATGATTTAGACGAAAATCATATAAATAAGCTTGTAGGTCGTCATGGCTCCATACAAATTTTAAATAAAAATAATAAAATTATATTTGAAAGTAAAAACAAAATCGGAAAAAGAGTATTTACGAAAAAAGAAGTAAGCTATATACCGAATTATTATGATGATCCTTATATAGATATTCAAAGATATGTAAATGATAATAATGAAAAAAATATATCTGTATCTATAACTTATTATGGAGATGAAGATAATATTCAAAATAAAATTTATGTGATGGATGAATATTTGAATTTAATTTACTCAAATACATCAGATAAAATAAAATCTTTTACAGATATGGAATTTAAATATTTATGTGGTATTTATCCTAAAGGATATGAAATAAGAAAATATAAATTTTATGACAAAAATAATGAACCAATGACACTTTTAATATACAGACCTTACATAAGTAGTAAAATAATTAAGAAAATTGACTATACAAATATATTGTCATTTTTAGGATTTATATTAATTTATATTGTTTTGATAATTATATTTATTGTTTGGCTAAATTATAAAGTTAAAAAACCAATTAATATTTTAAATGAAGCTATAGTAGAGTTTAAAAATGGAAAACGTCAAAATTATTTAGAATATGATGGACCACAGGAATTTTGTGATATTTGTGATAGCTTTAATGATATGTCAAAGAAATTATATGATAGTGAACAAAAAAGAAAAAAGTTAGAAGAAGATAAACAACAAATGTTGGCAGATATTTCCCATGATTTGAAAACACCAATAACTGTTATTAAGGGATATTCAAAAGCTATTTGCGATAATTTAGTTGATGAAGATGAAATAGACCAGTATTTAATGACAATAAACAGAAAAGCTGATGACTTAGATGAACTTATAAATACTTTCCATGAATATAGCAAAATGGATCATCCAAATTATAATTTTAAATTTGAAAAGACGGATATTTGTGAATTTACTAGAATTTATTTAGCACAAAAATATGAAGAACTTTATCTAAGTGGTGTTGCAATAGAAGTGGATATTCCAGAGGAAATTATTTATTGTAGTATTGATAAATTACAGATAAAAAGAGTATTTGATAATCTAGTTTCCAATGCGCAAAAGCATAATAAAAATCAAATCTCTATTTTATTTAGAGTTGAAAAATATGAAGATAAGGTCAAAATAAATATAGCGGATAATGGATATGGAATTCCGGAAGAAATAAAAAATGAAATTTTTGACCCCTTTGTAGTGGGAGAAAAATCTCGTACAAAAAAAGGCTCTGGTTTGGGACTTGCCATAAGTAAAAAAATCATCGAAGCTCATAAAGGTAGCATAAAACTTGTTAAACCTGAAGAAAATTACAATACAGAGTTTGAAATTTTACTGATAAATGAATTAAAATAATATTAATGAAAAGGGAAACAGAAAGGGAGCTTTATATGAGTAGAAGAAGAGAATTAAAAATGAAAGATGTGGGACTTGAACACTTAGAGCAATATAATCAATTATTGAGATATGTTTTTCAAGTAACAGATAAAGAATTACAAGAAATTGGATGGGAAGAAAAAGAAATAATTAGGGCTAAATCACCAACTCTTGAACAAGCAGATGTGAAGGGTTGGTTTGATGGTGATAAATTAATATCACAAGTGGCAGTTTATCCTATGAAAGTACGTATTTTTAATAAAACTTATAACATGGGAGGTTTAACTGGAGTGGGGACTTATCCGGAGTATTCCAATCAAGGATTAATGCATAAGTTGCTTTATCAATCATTGAAAAATATGAAAGAAAAGAAACAAAGTATATCTTTTTTATATCCTTATTCCATACCTTACTATCGTAGAAAAGGTTGGGAAATAGTATCAGATAAAATTACATATGAAATAAAAGATTATCAACTACCTAAAAACAAACAAGTTTCAGGAGAAGTGGAGCGTGTAGATGTGGAAAGCGAAGAAGTAAAAAAAGCTTATAATCGCTTTGCTTATCAAACTCATGGAGCTTTAATAAGAGATGACTTGGCTTGGAATGAATATTGGCTTTGGGATAGTGATGATTTGATGGCTGCCATATATTATAATGATAAAAATGAACCTGATGGTTATGTTCTTTATTGGATTAAAGATGAAGTTTTTCATATTAAAGATATGATATTTATAAATGAAGAAGCTAGAACAGGACTTTGGAATTTTATAAGTGCTCATTTTTCTATGATAAATAAAGTTATAGGAGATACTTATACAGATGAGCCACTGGCATTTTTATTTGAAGATGCAGATATAAAAGAAAGTATTTCGCCTTATTTTATGGCAAGAATTGTTGATTTAGAAGAATTTATAAAACAATATCCTTTTAAAGCAGATACTATAAGAAGAGAGTGGATTTTCAAGATGGATGATCCTATTCTTTCATGGAATCAAGGCAACTTTAAACTTGTTATTGATAAAAATGGAAAAGGACAAATTACTAGAACTTCACAAAAAACAGAAGACAAAATAGATATTCAAACTATGACAACCATGTTACTGGGATATAAACGTCCTGATTATTTATATAAAATAGGAAGAATTTTTTGTAGCAATGATACGGTGGACATGCTAGAAGATGCCATAGAACAACAAGCACCATATTTTTCAGATTATTTTTAAAAGTCATCAAGGAGGATAAATGAATAAGAAAAACATCTATGAAACAAAATCCATATCAGAATTAATAGTATTATTTTCTTTTCCAACTATATGTTCATTAGTGTTGGAATCATTGACTTCTATGGTGGATACTGCCTTTGCAGGGCATTTGAGAAATATAGGAGATAAAGCCTTAGCAGCCATGGGAATTATAAATCCCATATTGCTACTTTTAATTGCAGCTCAATTAATTTTTGGAGTATCTACAAGTATAGTTATATCCAAAAGACTTGGAGAAAATAATCAAGAAAAAATCAATAATACTTTTAAAGTGGGATTTTATGCTTGTTTTATATCAAGCTTTATCATATCTTTGTTAATATTTTTATTTGAGAATAGTTTGTTAAGAATACTTGGAGCCGAAGGAGAAGTTTTTATATTATCTAAGGAATTTTTAAATATAGCAGTTATATTTAATATATTTAGTTCGATGGGATATATGTTACTTAATAATATTAGAGCCTTTGGTTATCCCAAAATAGAAGTTATGGTTGGTGTTTCAGCCACAATTATAAATATAGTATTTAATGTGATTTTTACTTTTGTACTAGACATGGGTATGAAAGGTATAGCTTTGTCCACATTAATAAGTGAAATTTATTATTTTTTATTTTCAACCATATTTTTAATTAGAAAAGGATTGTGGTTTAAAAAAGGCAAGGTGGATTTAAATGAAAGTAAGGAGATTTTAATTTCCATAGTGAAAATAGGATTTGTGCAATTTCTTATGCAGTCTCTAAATAGTATAAGTACTTTTATTATAAATAAAGTACTTATACTATATGGAAGTGTTTTATATGTGGGAGCTTGGTCCATATGCTCAAATATAAATATGATTATTTTATTACCGCTAATTGGTTTGACCCAAGGAGTACAGTCCATAGTAGCTTACTTTCACAGCAAAGAAAATAAAACTAAAGAGAGAAAAGTTAAAAATAAAGTTCTTCAGTATAGTTTAATATATTCTATAAGTGTAATGCTGATGATATTTATTTTTGCACCAACTATTTTGAAAATATTCACTAATGATAAAGGTTTGTTAGAGGTATCAAAACCCATAATTAAAATTGTGGTGGGAGGATTTCCTTTTTTAGGACTTTTATATGCAGTGATTACTTTTATGCAAGTTTCTGGCAAAGAAGATGATGCAACGAAATTGGAGTTAATGAGACAGGTTGTTTTATCTATTCCTTTAGTGATAATTTTTCCTAGGATTTTCTTAAAATATGATATTTTTAATATATCACCTCAACTGTCTGTATTTTTAGCATTACCTTTATCTATTATTTTACTGCTAATTATTTATTTTAAAAAGATTAAAGAAGTTATAAAAGACTGAGAAAACTCAGTCTTTTTCTATTTTAATCCCAAATCTGAAAGCATATTAGAAATACCATAAGTTTCATCGTATTTATCATAATAGTTTTTGAAAACTTCTTCCACAGTAGAATTTTTGAAAACTTCAAATTCAATACCTTCATATTCACCTATAATAGATTTTAGATTGTTTTCATTTAAATAATTTATTAATCTTGAAATATAATCTTTGATATCTTGTTTTGAAGTTGTTTTTAGTTCATCTATACTTTCAGCTAAAATAGAAGCTGAGTTATTTATGTCTTCTGTTGAAATATTTTCGCTTAGTAAATCTTTTATTTTTTCTAAATTTTCAGGTGTTATATCCATATCATCTATGTTTTCAATATCTAAAACTTCTTGAATTTTATCTAGAATCATGGCATCATTCCATGCATATTTATTCATATTTTGTCTCCTTTTTTATTTTTATTATATCAAAATTATTATAAATTTTATACAGAGTCAAAATGTAGTTATTATATATTTGTGGTAAAGAATATAAATTACCCTAAATTATTAAATATAAACATAAAAAAAACATAAAAAATAAAAAAAATTTACATACATGACAAGAAACGACAAACTTTTTAAAAAGTCTATGGTAATATAAGGGAGTAAGAGTAATCAGGTGGGGAAAATTTAATGATCGGACAATATTTTAAGTAATATGCAATCATATATTTAAATCAAAAAAAGAAATGTTGGGGAACATTTCTTTTTTTGTTATAATATTATTTATTTCATATAATTATTAACTAATTCATAACATCTATCCTTTGTAGTAGTAGCAAGAGAACCGTTGTATACAACTGAATAATTAGATCCACCATCAAAGTCGCGAGCATCATTTTCAGCTGTTTTATCTCTATAATTTATCCAATTAATTTCTTCATTTTTTAAAGCTTTCATTTCACTACTGCTAAGTTGAGTTTTTAATAGGGAGTAAATTTCATTTAACATATCGTCCCAAGCTTGATATCTTTCGTATTCTGCTTGAGCTGCATCACCAGTTGTAGACCAATCATAAGCGTTATCAGGATTTTCATATACATCTTCCAATTGAGAAAGCTTACTTAGATATTTTGCTTTGTAGTTAATTTGACGATTTTGTTTAGGAGTTGATTCAGAAGTGTTGTAATTATTTTTCACTTGTTCTTTATTTTTATTTTTATCTTTATTTTGTTCTTTCTTTTTGGAAGTTTCATCAGTTGAAGGTTTATCACTTAGCCATTTTGCTTCTTTACCACATTTAGAACAGTATTTTGTGATTTCATTGGAAGGTTCTCCACAATTATCGCAATAAACTATTTGAGAAGTTTCATTTTTACTTTCTTTTGTATTATCTTTTTTAAAATTAGCAACACATCCAGTAAATAACAAGGATATTAATAATGAAGATATTAAAAGCAAGACAATAGAAATTTTACTAGCTTTAATGTTCATTTTGAATGCCTCCTTTAATTATATTTTTACTATTATAAGTTTACTTAATAGTCTCTAATAATATTATATTAAAAAATAACTAAGAATAATAAAATGAAGTAAGGGGGAATTAAAATGAATGAAAAAGAAAATCCATATAAGAAGTTAATAAGTGAAAAGCAAATAGAAACTGTTAAATCAATTTCAAACTTAGATGATGGTAAGCTTTATTTTATGAATTATGTCGCTGATTATAAATTGGATAAATTGTTACAATCAAATGTGACAGATTTAAACTTATTAATAAAGTTTGTTGAAAATGAACTTCTAAACAATAAAGCATTTGAGGGAGAAACTACAGGAGGAGGCATAGATGCAGGTTGTAGCTCTTTTGTGGCAAGAACGCCTGACAACCACATAATACTGTGTAGAAATTTTGACTATAAAATGGATATGACAGCAGTTATGATGAAAACATCGCCAGAAGATGGATATGAATCTATGGGCATGGTAGATACAGGTTGGATTACAGATGGAAAAAGAACTTTATATGGAATAGGAAGTCTTGATGATGGCAAAACTGACCTTTCTATGACTATGGCATTTCCGTATTTGATTATGGATGGAATGAATGAAAAGGGTCTTGCTATATGTGTATTAAAACTAGATGGACCTCCTACACGTCAAAATAGTAAAAAAGCAAAAATAACAACTACATCTGCCATGCGTATGGTTTTAGATAAATCATCAAATGTAGGTGAAGCTCTTAAATTATTAGAAAATTATGATATGGAATCTTCTTTGCCAGAGGGAAATTTTCATTTTCAATTAGTTGATAAAGAAGGTCATTCTGTTGTATTGGAATATTGTAAAAATGCCATGACAGTATTAAAGAGAAATTATGTTACAAATTTCTATTTGGCCAATAGAATGAACGGATTGGGTCACGGATATGATAGATATAAAGTTTTAGAGGCTGTTTTATCCTTTAGAGAAGATACAACAACAGATTTAAAACCTCTTCCAAGAATGAATAAACATGAGGCTATGTCACTTTTGGAGATAATTAGTCAAGAAGAAACAGAAGATGCAACTAGTATGACTCAGTGGTCTGTAATATATGATTTAACAGAATATAGTGCAATATTCGCCGTTAGACGTGAATATGAGAATCAATTTGTTTTTAAAGGGAAATCCTTCTAATTTGTAGAAATATAGAATAAAGAAATATTAGGAGGATATTATTATGAAATTAGATGGCATAATTGATAATGTATATTTTAAGCAATCAATACGTTCAAATACTGATAATGTAAGTGAAAATGATATGAAAAATTTTATTGAGTTTATAAAAAAAGAAACTCCTAAAAAAATGCAAAGTAAAATTTATATCCATAGTTTGTATGCTTTAAAAAACAATCATTTTGAGGGCGAAAATAGCTCCATAATAAATAAATTTAAAGTTATTTTATCTGATGATAATAGCATTAAAATAGCTACTATGGATAAAAATCATAAAGGGCAAATTTCTACTATACATTACGATGATATAGAAAAAATGGATTTAAAAGAAGTTGATGATAAGAAAAATCCATATTATGAAGCTTATAGATTGACTATATATATGAAAGATAGATCAAAATTAATATTAGATACATCTACAAGCGTAAGTCAAATAAGAAAGGATATGGATCGATTTTTAAATGATTTAAAAGAAAGCTTTGATAAATATAATTAAATAAAAAAATATGACTTAAATATTAAAAATCCTCTATAATATAACTATAAATACTAAAAATTGTATCAATAAATAAAAAGGGGAGGACTAAATTATGTCAGAAGTTCTTTTGGAAGTAACAAGGGGTCCATTAGTAGAAAATATCCATAGAGGTGATATAGCAGTAGTAGGAAGGGATGGAAAATTAAAATATTATAAAGGTGATCCTTATAAAGTTGCTTATTTACGCTCATCACTAAAACCAATTCAAGCATTAAATGTATTTTTAAGTGGGGCAGTAGAAAAATATAATTTTGAAGATGATGAAATAGCACTTATGTGTTCTTCTCATTATGGAGAAGATATGCACAGAGCAGTTGTCGATAAGATATTTAATAAAATAGGATTAAATGAAAGTAATCTCCTTTGCAAGGGAACTTATTCTATAAATGAAAAGTATAAAAATTTTCAACTTGAAAATCATATTAAATTAACACCAGCAAATTCAGATTGCTCAGGAAAACATTGTGGAATGTTAGCATCATGTTTAGCAAAAGGATATGATATAGAAAATTATAATTCTATAGATAATCCTTTGCAACAAGATTTAAAAAAACTTATAGCTCATATTTGTGAAATTGATGAAAGTAAAATTATAATAGGAACAGATGGATGCGGAGTACCTGTACATGGGATGCCACTTTATAATGCAGCACTAGCTTTTTCTAAATTTACTTTTACTGATGATTTACAACCTGAGTTAAAAAGTGCCTGTGATAAAATTTTCGATTCAATGAATGAAAATCCAGAGATGGTTGCTGGAACTGGAGGATTTTGTACAGAGCTTATAAAACATACCAATGGCAAGCTTATTGGCAAAATTGGTGCTGATGGAGTTTATTGTTTGGCAGTTAAAGGAATGGATGTGGGAATTGCCATAAAAATAGAAGATGGAAATATGAACAGAGCCGTGCCACCTGTTGTTATGAGATGTTTAGAAGAATTAAATGTTCTTACAACTTCAGAGATGGAAGCTTTGAAAAACTTTAGACATGAACATTTAAAAAATAGTTTAGGTGAAACTATAGGTAAGGTCAATGCAGTATTCCACTTAAATGAAATATAGAATATAAATAAAAAGTCAAAAATAGTTTAAATCTGTTTTTGGCTTTTTTATTGCTTTAATATAAGGAAAATGAAAATGAATATTTTATAAATTATTGTAAATAATAGGAATATTTAAGAAATTTTACATTAAAAGATATAAAGGAGCTAAATAATGAACGTAGATAAAATATTTATAAAATCTTTTTTACATACTTTTAAGGATGAATCATTTTGTGTGAAATTTTGGGATGGTGATGAAGTCAAGGTAGGTGAAAATGAGCCTTTATTTAAGATTATTTTGAAAAAACCTATACCGAAAAAGGATATACTTACAAGTACTACTTTGGCATTTGGAGAAGCATATATGAATGGTGATTTGGAAGTAGAGGGAGATTTTTTATTAATGCTAAATACTGTATTAAAATATAAAGACAAGTTTACTACGGATTTTAAAGGTCTTCCAAAGATTTTTTCAAATTTAACATCTACAAAAAAGCAAAAAGAAGAAGTTACATATCATTATGATATAGGAAATGATTTTTATAAATTGTGGCTAGATGATACTCTTAGCTATTCTTGTGCTTATTTTAAAAATGAAAATGAATCTCTTGGTGAAGCTCAACTTAATAAAATTCATCATTTATTGAAGAAATTAAACTTAAGGGAAGGTATAACTTTGCTTGATATAGGCTGTGGATGGGGTGCATTGCTTATAGAAGCTGCTAAATTATACAAAATAAAAGGACTAGGAATTACTTTAAGTGAAGAACAGTTTAAAGCATTTAAAGAGAGAATAGAAAAAGAAAATTTACAAGATTATTTGCAAGTGAAATTAATGGATTATAGGGAACTTGAAAAATCAGGATTATTATTTGATAGAGTTGTAAGTGTGGGAATGTTAGAACATGTGGGAAGAAGTAATTATGATTTATTTATGAAATGTGTTTCTAAAGTTCTTAAAAAAGAAGGTGTATTTGTCCTTCATTATATAAGTGGACTTTATGAATCTGAAGGAGATGCTTGGATTAAAAAATACATATTCCCAGGTGGTGTAATTCCAACATTGAGAGAGATAATATCTTTGTCTGCTGATTATAAATTTTATACTGTAGATGTGGAAAGTTTGAGAATGCATTATTATAAAACACTTATAAAATGGGCTGAGAATTTTGAAAAAAATACGGATAAGGTAAGAGAGATGTTTGATGAAAAGTTTGTAAGAATGTGGAGAATGTATTTGTATTCTTGTGCAGCTTGTTTTTATACAGGTGTTATAGACCTTCATCAAATTGTATTTACTAAGGGAGTTAATAATTCTCTTCCTTTAACTAGAGAATATTTGTATAAATAATAATATATTTTATCTACTTTTTATAAAAAATCATTAGCAAGATAAAATTAGAATATAATATATGGAAATAAAATTAAGGGGTCTTGTTATGAGATGGATTAATGTTAAAAATGTAGATGAATTAAAGACTTTGGGAAAATTTGCAGAAGTTAAAAAAGAGATAAAAAAAGATGTGGGAGACAATATCAAAATAACTGGCAGGGGTTGGAAGGATCTTTATAAAAACATAAACAAGTTTTCAAATTTGATACGAGAAATTTACAATTGCGACATGAAAACTTCCAATGAATATTTCACATCTAAATCAAATGAATATATTTTTTATTTAACTGAACTTGATGGTGAAGTTAGGATGAAAAAATTAGGAATAACAAAGTCTCTTTTTAATAATAAAAATGAGGCAAAAGCTTGGAGAGATAAAATTTTAAAAGAGATACATCCTGATATTAACAACCATCCTAAATCTACTTTGGCAATGGCAAAATTAAACGAAATGTATAATTCCATGGTGGGTAAAAATTAAAAATCAAGAAAATAATTTGATGATTCCTTACTCTGTAAAAGACTTGAAAATAGATGAGCCAAAAGTAAACGAAAAGGCAAAGAGTAAGGTTGTTAAGGAAATTTCAAATGCTTGGAAAAACACATCTAGGATTGACTACAAAGGATGGGTTTGGGTGAGAAAAGATAAACTTCACAGCATACTTAGAACAACAAAAAACAATATAGAATATATATTTATGCAAATTCCTGACCAGTCAAAGGCTACTTTTGGAAATGAAACTTATGTGAGAGGTTATGAAGTATTAAAATTAATTGCAAAAAGCATAGAAGAAAGTGGCACTGGTACTAAGGGGATGTATCTAGAGACTTCTAAACAGTTTTATGATGCCATAAGTTCCTGTGAAAAAGCAAAATTACTTAGATTAGAATATGAAAATCAACTAAAAAGCCAAAGAAGGCTACTTAAGAAAAAACGTATTAATGCTTATCATATAAAAAATGATGAATTGACCAATGAACCGTTGAAAGTTAGAACGGCTGAATTTTCACATATAAGAAGTGTGGCCATGTATAAATTTATTTCTGATAGTATTGATAATGGTCTTATTGTAAATAAAGAAACTCATAAAATAATTACAGCTGAAGGTGTTAATGATGAAAATGAATTGCTAAGTTTATGTCACAGTAGAAATTGGTCTGTTGATTGGTACGATATATTTGTAGAAAAGTTATCTCACTTGACGGGATAGATAAAAATAGCGAGTTTGCATTAAATGCTCACTCGCTATTTTTATTTTTCTAAATTAAGAGTGCTAAGCCAATTTGTAATATCTTCTTTTTGAAGAATTACTTTCGTTAGAATTGTAAAACCATAAGTATTGGTGTAATTCATGTAACATTGCAATTATTTTGAGATGATTCCTATATTAATTGTAATGATAAGGGAAGTGTATGCTATAACTGTTGTTTTTTTACTATTAATATAAGATAAAATTATAAAATATTAAATTTTAGGAGATTATATACTAAAAAGGAAGTTAGTATATATGAATATAGAAATATTAAAGAAAAATCTTTCAAAGCTAAACTTATACAGATGGAAGTTAATTCAAACAAGTATAAATAGTTTAGTTGTATTTAAAACAAAATACAAATATACGGATTGTATTTATATAAATATTGATAAAGCGGGAGCTAATATAAAAAGGGAAAGAGTCTTTGATAATAAGTATTTAAAACTCCCCATAGAAAGACTTATAATATGTCAAATACATATAAATAAAGAAGGAGATTTGATCAAATACATAGAAGATATGATTATTTAGGTTAAAATAAATGAATTTAATGTATAAAAAATTAAAAAACATTATCATGATTACAATTTTCGACGTATTACGACATTGTGTTTATTGTATAATAAAAGAAATTGTTTAAATTGGGAGATAAGAACGTATGAGTATAGACAAGATATTTTTAAAACAATTTAAGGCAAACAATAAATTTATTGACGCCATGCTTTCTATTATTAATAATTATTTACAAATATCTGATATGAAGAAATTATTATCTTGTTGCCAACTAATTTGTAATAGTAAAGATATATTTGAAGAAAATAATAAAATACTAAATGATTTACAGGAAAAAATGGATATTTTTAAATCACAGCTAGACAAATTAGAAGTGAAAAATTATTGTTTAGATTCAAGAAGAATGTTTACATTATTATATACATACTCCAAAAATTTAATTGAAGATGAGTCAAAAGAAAAAATAGACGTTGCTTATAAAGAGTTAATGAGTATGTACGATAAATACACTTTATATAAGGATAAATTTTAATAATTATGTATAAGGAGCAGTTTAACAAAACTGTTCTTTTTTAATTTTACTAAAAATCATAATCATTTAAATTATCCACATATGAATATATAGTAAGAATGAAAATTACTATATAGGGGTGGAGATAGTATGAAAAAAATTTCAGTTGCTGTAATAGGAGCAGGTGTTAGAGGAATGAATGCTTATGCACCATATTTATTGGAAAATCCTACTTTAGGCCAAGTGGTGGCAGTGGCAGAGCCTAATGAAGAAAAAAGAAATAATTTTAAAAATAGATATAATATAAAAGAAGAAAATACATTTTATTCCTATAACGACTTAATTTCAAAAGATAAATTAGCAGATGCCTTAATAATAGCTACTAGTGATGAACAACATTATGAGCCAGCCCAAATGGCTTTAAAAAAAGGATATCATATATTATTAGAAAATCCCATGTCAAATAAATTAGAAGAAGTTATCAAATTAGGAGAACTAGCAAAAAAATATCCAGATCAAGTTTTTATGATATGTCATGTATTAAGATATACACCATTTTTTAGTGAATTAAAAAAATTAGTAGATAGCAAAGAGTTAGGCGAGCTTGTTAACATACAACATAATGAAAATATAGGCTATTATCACTATGCTCATAGTTATATACGTGGCAATTGGAAAAATAGCAATGAAACAAGTCCTCTAGTACTGGCTAAAAGTTGTCATGATATGGATATTTTATTGTGGTTGACAGGAAAGCGTTGTAAATACATATCTTCTTTTGGTAGTTTAAGTCATATGATAGAAGAAAATTTTCAAGATAATCTACTAAAAGCATATTTGTATGCAGTTGACTCTAATCAAACTAATGAAAACTTAAAAAAAGCTATAACTACAGGTCCTTATGGAAAATATGTATACAAATGTGACAATAATGTGGCTGATCACATGGTTAGTATTTTAGAATTTGAAAATAATATAACAGTAACTTTTAATTTATCGGCTTTTACCAATGATTGTAGTAGAACTACAAAGCTTATGTTTACTCATGGAGAAGTAGGTGGCAATTCTCTTAAAAATGTAATAGAAGTGCATAATTTTGGAGAGAGAAATCATATGATAATTCATCCTAAAATAGTAAAAAGTGGTCATGGTGGGGGTGATTTTAAACTTATGGATGACTTTATAAAATCAGTAAACAACCGTGAAGCACATATAAAAACTAGTGCCATAGATTCAGTGGAAAGTCATGTGATGGCTTTTGCAGCTGAGTATTCAAGATTAAACCATGAGGTAGTTGATATAAATAAATTTTTAAGAAATGAATTGGAAAAATTGAAAAAGTAGATAGTTGACAAAGTGAACTATTTATAATATATTATTAATATAGTTAACAAAGTTAACTAGTTTTTGAGAGGATAGACAAATGGAAAAAAAAGAATTTATATATATGATGGAAAAAATGAACGAAGTAAGACTATTTAGTAGAAGTTTAATAATTCATTCAACTATAAAAAACAAAAGAACAGCACAAGAATATGATTTATTATCTCAGCTTGTTCTTCATAATGAAGGCATGACTCCTGCTAATTTAAGTAAAGCCATGTATCTAAATAAAACTATAGTAAGTCGATTAGTAGATAAATTAAATAAAGATGGATATGTAACTAAAAAACAAGACGAACATGATAAAAGAAGTTACTCTGTATTTATAACTGAATATGGAAAAGAAGAATTATTTAAAATATACGAATTATATTTATCACCAATTAATGAATTACGCTTAAAACTAGGAGATGAAGAATTTTTTAATTTAATCTCATGTATAGAAAAAGCAAATAAAATAATGAACAAAGAATAGGAGAAATTAATGGGAAAAAACAATATGACTTTTTATCAAGCAATGCAATTGGGAGCAGAGCGGTTAAAGCCTATGATAAAAAATGAAGAAGACAAAAAAACAAAACAAAAATACTTAGGGGCTTTTATATTAAAAAATATTTTATGTATTTTATTTTGTATGTTGGTAGTAGTATTTTTTAGTAGCTTTTTTGGATCAGAAAATAGCATGGTAGGTGTTGTTACAATACTTTTAGTGCTTACTTTTAGATTTACAAATTTAGATTTTAAAATTGATCAATCAGCTTTTACACTAGTAGGTGTTTTTATGATTTATGCAATATGTCCTTATTTAGCAAGTAATTCAAATCATTTTGTAGGATTTGTTATTAACTTTGTATCCATATTATCAATAATAATTTTTACTTGCAACAATATGATGTATGCGAATCACACAGTATTAATATTATCTTATTTCCTTTTATATGGAAATCCAGTTACTTCAATACAATCTTTTTATTTAAGATTTATGGGATTAGCGCTAGGAGGAGTAATTGTAGCTTTAATTTTCTATATAAAAAATAAAAAGTTAAAAATAGATTTTCATAATACAATTATAGATGTTATAAAATCTTTTGATATAACTACTGAAAAAGGAGCTTGGCAATTAAAAGTTGCTCTAGGAATAAGTTCAGTTGTATTTATTGGAGAAATGCTTAATTTTAAAAGAACAATGTGGTTGGCTTTTGCATGTATGACAGTGCTTTCACAAACTAGTGAAGAAAGATTAAATAATCGTTGTAAAGTAAGAATTTCATCAATTTTACTTGGGTGTGTTTTATTTGGGGCAGCTTATATGGTATTACCTAAAAATATGGTGGGAGTATTTCCTATATTAGCAGGTTTATTAGCTGGTTTTTGTGCTACTTACGAATATAAAACTATTATAAATAACTTTTCAGCATTGCCAGCAGCAATTGAGACTATTGGTTTTGTAGATACATTAGTATTTAGAGCTGTAAATAATGTATTTGGAGCATTATATAGCAAAGGATTTGACGTAGTTTATACTAAAGTTATGGATAAAATCAATAATAAAAATGATGACGACAATTTTGGCAGTTTAAATGCAAGCATGTAAAAAAGATAGATGGTATCATCTATCTTTTTTTATTTTTAACATATTATATCCATTTTACAACAGCTTCTTTTCTTGGAACTGTTCTATTGTATTTAACATCAGGATATCCAATTACTAGACATGATGATAATTGATTGTGGTCTTTTACACCAAGTAAATCTAACATTGGTTGATTATCCTTAGCAGCTATTAATAAAAATCCACTAAAGAAAGTACCAAGACCTAGTGCATCAGTCATAAGTTCCATATTTGATGAAGCTAAAGTACCATTTGTAACATTAGGAGAAGATACAAATATTGCAAGTGGTGCATTGAAGAATAATTTATCATTTTTTTTGTCTTTTTTGTACATATCATAGAAGTATACCCACATTTTAGCATATCTTTCTAAATAAGCAGTTTCAGGAGTTAAGTTAGCTAAAATATATTCTCCTTTTTGTTTTAAACTTTCATAAGCTAATTCTTTTAACTCATCAAGTTTATCAGTAACTACTGTGTAAGAAACATCTTGGCTATTTGTAGATGTTTGAGTAAATCTTCCTGCATCTATTATTTTTTCTATTTTTTCTTTTTCTACCTTTTGATTTTTAAATCTTCTAGTACTTCTTCTAAATTTTATAAAGTTTAAAAGATTTTCAGCATCTACTGTAAACTTAGCTTTATCATAAGGAATTACTTCTTCCATATTGTAATCATCAGTTGATACAGCTTCAACAGGGCATATTGCTATACAGTGACCACATTTGAAGCAAGTTGTGTTGTTTATTTCAGCTTTATTTTCATTTAGTGAAATTGCAGAAGCTGGACAGTCTTTTACACATTGAGAACATCCAATACATTTTTCTTTATTTACATTAAACATTTTTTAATTCTCCTTTGATTTTTTTATATACAGCTTAAAATAGTTTGACATTTATATGTATAAAATTTATAATTTTTTATACTTTAATTAATACTGTATAAGGCGATAATGAGATTATAGCACTATAGGATTAGTTATGTCTAATTAAAAATATTCATAAAACTATAACTAAAAGTTATAAATTTTAAGTTTAATATGTAGGAGATAAATATGAATTTACAACAACTAGAGTATTTTAAAGTTATAGCAGAAACTAAAAATTTTACAGAAGCTTCTAATATATTGTCTGTTACTCAGCCGGCTTTAAGCAAAGCAATATCGAAATTAGAAGAAGAGTTGGATGTTAAATTATTTCAAAGAGAAGGAAGAAATATAAAAATTACTAAATTTGGCGAGGCTTTTTTGAAATATGCAAAAGAAGCTTTAAATGAAATTGAAAGAGGTAAATTAAAATTAAAAGAAATGAAAAATAACAATGATATGATTATATCCATTTCATCTACTAATTGCATTGGAGCAACTTATATTCCTTTTTTAATAAGTAGCTTTTTTAATCACAATTTAAAAGTGAAATTTAATATGGACAATCAATCTACAGAAGAAATTATAAAAGGATTGAAAAATGGAAATATAGATTTTGGTTTTATAAGCGATATAGAAGATTTGGATAAAGACATAGAATCTGTGTTGGTGAAAAATGAAGAATATGTCTTAATAGTTCCGAGAAATCACAGATTAGCCAACGAAGAGGAAGTATATCTAAAAGATTTAAAAAATGAGTATTTCATAGCTTATAATAATAAATCTAGTGATATGAGCAAGTCTTATTCTGATTTAATTGGATATACACCAAAAATTTATGCAGAGCCTAGTCATTCCAGTATACTTTCTGGATTAGTTGCAGCAGGTGCAGGTATTGCTATAATTTTAAATACGCCAATGATTAATACTACTAAGATTTCTGTAATAAAAATAAAAGATGATTTGGGATATAAAAGTATCTATATGGCGTGGAATAAAAATTTGCCTATGAGTGAAAATAAAATAGATTTTAAAAATTATGCTCTAAATATGAATGAAAATTAAAAAAGCCCCTTAAAAATTAATTTAAGGGGGTAATTTATTACATTAATTTAATTAGTTTTTCTAATTCCTCAGATAAAGTTTTTGCTCTTTCAAAATCAGTATCTTTTAGAGCAGAGGCAATTTTTAATTCAACTGTTTTTTTCTTTTCTTCAATTTGTAGATAATCTTTGTCAAAGTGATTAGCATAAATCATTTTTCTAAATTTACGCATGCTCATTTTTCTAATTGTTTTATCTTCAATAAGTAAAACATAATCCACGCAGTTAACTATAAAGTGATAGTCGTGAGAAATCATTAATATGGCACCTTTATAATCTGCTATGGCTTTTTCTAGGGCCATTTGTGAATAAATATCTAGGTGGCTTGTAGGCTCATCCATTAAAAGTAAGTTTGCTCTACTAGCAGAAACTTTTGCCAGTTGAAGAATATTTTTTTCTCCACCAGATAAAGAATCTATCTTTTGTGTAAGTATATCTGCATCAAAGCCGTATTTTCCAAGATATCTTCTAATTTCTCCGTAAGTTTCAAACCCTACATCGTAAAACTCTTGAAGGATTGTATTTGACTCATTTATAACATCACCTTGCATTTGAGATAAATAAGACATTTCTATATTTTCATCTACTTTAATTGCATTGTTGTTATTTTTGAATATTTCTTTTAATAAAGTAGTTTTTCCAACACCATTTGTACCGATTATTGCTACTTTATCAGTAGATTTTATCTCGAAGTTAACATTTTCTAAAAGTGTTTCATCAAAAGCAATAGCAAGATTTTCAACTTTTAAAGCAGTAGTTTCTTCTATTTCGTTATCAGTAGATAAGTTTATATAAGGTTGCTTTATATCTACAAAAGGAGCTTTTATTCTACGAGCTTCCAGTCTTTCTTGAATTTTTACTCTAGCTTTTAGAGCCCTACCTCTAGAAGCTTCAGCATTGTAAGTTGCTTTTTCTCTTAATATTTCGATTAAAGCTTCATTTCTTGCAATTTCTTCTTCATCTGCAATGGCCATTTCTTGAAGTTCAATTTTAGTTTGAAGAAGAGAGAAATTATAATCAATATATCTTCCATCAAATTCTTGAAGTTCCATATTTTCTAGATGAATAATTTTGTTGAAGCAGTGATTTAATAAATATCTGTTGTGTGTAATTACTAAAATAGTTTTTTTGTAAGAATTTATTAAGTTTTTAAGTGAATTTAAATTTTCAAAATCTAAGAATACATCTGGCTCATCCATAATCATTAAGTCTGGGCTGTTTAGCATTTCTTTTATTACTTGAATAAGTTTAAATTCTCCACCACTAAGTTCGTGTATCATTCTATCTTTGTGGTTGTTTAAGTTTGCAAGATTTAATTTTTTATTAATATTGTTTTCAAAATTATCACCGTCAATGGCATCGAAAGCATCTAGTGCTTCTTGGTATTTTTCTAATAAAGTTTCAATATCATCAGAAGTTCCCATTTCATCGCAAAGAGTAGCTATCTTTTCTTGTAATTTGATGAAAGGCTCTGCTATATATTCAAAAACAGTAATTTCTTTTGTTTTATCTCTTTGTGAAAACTGACTTACATAGCCAATTTTTAAGTTTGGTTCCATTTCTAATTTACCATCAAATAGATAGTTTTCAGAATCCATAATTATATCTATAAGTGTACTTTTTCCACTACCACTTGCACCTATAAAAGCACAGTGTTGACCTTCTTCTAATGTAAATGAAACATCTTTATATAAGTCTCTTTGTGGATATGAGTAGGACAAGTTGTCAACTTTTATCATGTTTATTACCTCTCTTTGTTATTGTATAAAATCAATTTCAAGTTTGAAATTGATTTTTACTTTTGATAGCATAACATTTTTTAAAAGTAAATTCAATTAAATTTTTTGTCAATATAAACATATAAAGCAGAAGATAGAAGTGATCATTTTTATATGAGATATTAAATTTATAATATTAAAAATAAAAGTATTATTTTACTTGACGATAAACAAATAAATTCATATATTTAAA
>OGRO01001038.1_pt1 | contig 25160 bp, 30 predicted proteins | sample 1553451 | NCBI WGS metagenome assembly OGRO01 (sample SAMEA2580021, study PRJEB22360) | human gut metagenome | reverse complement strand
AAAACTAGGTTCATAAGTATTTTATGTTCCTAGTTTTTTCTATCTGTGATATAATTGCATTAGGATAGAGGTGTAAATATGATATTGCTTTTATTGATGGGATTAGGATTACTTGGTTTGACATTATATGCGAAATGGGAAGAAAATAATAAGAAGAAATATGGTGTTCCAGTAACACTGACAGTTATTTCTAGTCGCCCTGAAATTAAGGATATACAAGGGGAGCCGGTCATACTTGGATATTATACTGAATTTGAATTTTTTCTTCAAGGTCAAAGAAAGGTAGAAACAGTTGTGTATAAAGATGAATTAGCACCAGGAACAAATTTAGATGGAATTTATGTTCAACAACCTGATACATCATATTTGGTTGCGGGAAATAGTGGCGTTCATCTTGCCAAAGGAGGCTTTGTCATTGGAATCATTGCTTCTATGTTGTTTATTACTCTGTATTTTCTATTAGTCTTTGAATGTAATTATGTTATTCTGTTAGGAGTCTTTATCGCATATTTCGTTGTTCTTGTTTTATTAATAGGACATTATACAAAAGATCAAAAGAAGAATAGTAATCAAATCGATCATAATCCAAATAACAATGATATGAAATAAATAATCATTTTGTAAGGTGTCAGAAAATGGCACTTTTTTTGACATTTGTTTTTCAAGGGAAAGGTAGATATTCAAGGAAAAACATGTTATAATGGTGTATGAACGATAGGAGCGATGTTATGGAAGTTTATGAAATCACAAATTACTATCAAGATTTTAAAAAGAGAATATTAGATCTTTGGAGGTCACTTTGAAGCACGTAATATTCAAGAAGAAATAGAAAAATTAGAAGAAGAAACAACACTACCAAATTTTTGGAATGATAGAAAGAAAAGTCAGGCAATTTTTGATGAGTTAAATTCTTTAAAGAAGACGGTTGAACAAGTTGAATCGCTAAAAAAAGATATTTTAGAGCATATTGAAATGTTAGAATTGATAAAAGAAACTCCTGATCTAGAAATTCAAGAATTATTAAGTAATGATGTTGATTCTATTAGAGGACGTCTTGAGTCATTAGAGATTATGGTATTATTAGATGGAAAGTATGACTCTCTAGGAGCTATTTTAGAGATTCATTCTGGAGCAGGTGGAACAGAAGCTTGTGACTGGGCAAATATGCTTTATCGTATGTATACGAGGTGGTGTGAGAAACATGGTTTTCATATAGAAGAGATCAACAATGAAGCTGGGGATGAGGCAGGAATCAAAAGTGTTATGGCCTTTATTACTGGAAAGAATGCTTTTGGCTATTTAAAATGTGAACGTGGTGTTCATCGTTTGGTTCGTATTTCTCCCTTTGATTCTAATAGTAGAAGGCATACTTCTTTTGCGTCCGTGGAAGTAACCCCTTTGTTTGATGGAAATGATGTAGATGTTGAGATCAAAGAATCTGATATAAAAATTGATGTATATCGTTCTAGTGGGGCAGGAGGACAACATGTAAATAAGACAGAAAGTGCAGTTCGTATTACACACTTGCCAACAGGAATTGTAGTTACTTGTCAAAATGAACGAAGTCAAATTCAAAATAAAGAACGAGCTATGGAAGTTTTAAAAAATAAATTATATCAGTTAGAAATACAAAAAAGAGAAGAACAGATGAAAGAAATGAAAAGTGATATGAAAAAAATAGACTTTGGTAGTCAAATTAGAAGTTATGTCATGCATCCGTACAGTCTCGTAAAAGATCATCGTACCAATGTTGAAAACACAAACGTAGAAGCAGTATTAGATGGTGATTTAGACTTATTTATCAATACTTACTTGAAGAAAGGGGAATAACCATGTTTTTTCATAAAAAGAAACTATTTGATGAAAATATTATTAAGAATATTTATAAAAAAGATCGTTTTGTTCGATATGTACAATTTTTTATTGGTTCCCTTTTAGTTGCTCTTTCATTTAATTTATTTATTTTACCAAATCAAATCACTTATGGTATGAGTGGTGTTGGTGTTATTTTAAATGCTTTATTTGGCTTGGATCCATCTATAGTAATATTGATTGGATCAGGAATTTTACTCATTATGAGTTATTTCTTACTCGGAAAAGAAAAAACAATGAATTCTGTACTGGGTTCTATTTTAGTTCCAGTTTTAATGAAAGTAACAGAGATTGTACCAGAGTATATTGTCATAGAAACAACGGAGCCATTTGTGTTAGTACTGTTTGGTGCAGTGATTACAGGATTTGGTATGGGGCTTGTATTTAAAGCTGGATACACCACTGGTGGGACAGATATTTTAAATCAAATTGTTGCGAAATATGCACATATGTCTGTTGGTACTGCCATGTATTTTACAGACGGATTGATCGTTTGTAGTTCCTTCTTCTTTTTTGGAGCAAGTAAGATGCTTTATTCGATTATTTCTTTATATATTATTAGTATTATGACGGATAAAGTTGTGTTAGGAATTTCTAACTCTAAAGCATTTTATATTATTACAGAACATGAAACAGCAGTCAAAAAGTTTATTATGGAACATTTGTCACATGGTGTTACTGTGTTAGATGGTCGTGGCGGTTTTACTGGAAATCATCAAAAAGTCATTATGTGTATTATTCCAACAAAAGAATATTATATTGCGAAAGAAGGAATTCGTGAAATTGATCCTCGTGCATTTTTTGTAGTAACAGATGCTTATGAGGTCAATGGTGGAGAATAAAAAGAAAGTTAGGTGGTTATATGGATTTAATTCGTATGAAGAATGTAAAAAAGAAATATAAAAATGGTGTTACAGCAATCTATGATCTAGATTTAAGAATTAAAAAAGGAGAATTTGTCTTTGTGATTGGTTCTACTGGATGTGGAAAATCAACATTAATTAAGATGCTTTACCGTGAAGAAAAACCAACTAGTGGACAAATTATTGTTGGTGGAATTGATGTTGGAAAATTAAGAAATAGTAAAGTGTATAAACTACGTCGTAAATTAGGAGTTGTATTCCAAGACTTCAAATTATTACCAAAAAAGACTGTATATGAAAATGTTGCTTTTTCCTTAGAGATTTTTGGCCTTCCAAAAGATGAAATTTATTCTAAAGTTGTAAAAGTGTTAGATTTAGTTGGATTAAAAAATAAAGCAAAAAATTATCCAAATCAATTATCTGGTGGAGAACAACAAAGAGTTGCGATTGCTAGAGCGATTGTCAATGGTCCAAAACTTTTAATCTGTGACGAGCCTACGGGAAACTTAGATGAAGTAACAAGTATGGAAATCATGAATGTATTAGATGCGATCAATCAAATGGGAACAACGATTATTATGGTTACCCACGATACAGAAATTGTAAATAAAATGAAAAAAAGAGTTATTTTATTAGATACTGGTCGTGTTTTAAGAGATTATAAGGAGGGAACATATACACATGAAGGCGCTTAGAATATTAAGTAGAAATATTAGAGATTCATTTCAAAGTGTATTTCGTAACTTCTCTTTATCATTAGCGAGTATTTCTTGTATTACAATTACGTTGTTGGTTGTTTCTATTTCTATGATCTTATCAGTAAATGTAAATAACTTTGCAACCTTAGTAGAAAGAGATGTTACCATTGTTGTATTTTTGGATACGGATATCTCTGCTGAGGATGTCAAAGTAGTTGAACAAGAAATTAAACGTTTAGATAATATTGAAAGTATTTCTTTTCAATCAAAAGGTGAAATCACGGAAGAAATGAAAAATTCTTCTGAAACATTCAAAGCAATTATGGATGAGTGGACAGAAGATGAAAATCCTCTTCAAGATACTTATTTAGTGAAAGTAGAAGACATTAATAAAATTGCAAGTACTGCAAGACAAATTGGACAAATTGATGGCGTTGATGTCATTAAATATGGAGAAGGAATGGTTGAACAACTTGTTACTGTATTTGATGTTGTCCGCAAAATTTGTCTAGGAATGGTTGTAGCTTTGATTATTGTTACTGCATTCTTAATTTCTAATACAATTAAAATTACCATCTTTTCTCGTAAACGTGAAATTGAAATTATGCGTCTTGTTGGAGCAAGTAATTTAAATATCAAAATACCATTTATCTTTGAAGGATTATTCTTAGGTATGCTTGGTTCTATTATTCCAATCATTGGAACAATTTATGGATATACAGTATTGTATGATAATTTCCATGGTCAATTGTTTTCACCATTCATTCGTTTAGTAGAGCCACAACCATTTATTATCTTATTATCTGGGGTATTATTAATTATTGGTATCCTAGTTGGTATGTTTGGTAGTTGGCGAGCAGTACGTAAATATTTGAAGATCTAGAAGCTTTAGCTTCTTTTTTTTCGCAATTTACTTTTTTTTCTAGAAATGATAAAATGAGTAAAACAGTAGAGGAGTAGTATTATGCTAAAAGTTTTGAAAAAACATTGGCTTATCATAGGAATTCTAATTGTTGTTATCGGATACATTGTTTATTCTTGCTTTCAATTTATTGAGAATCAAGAAAAAATCAGTCAATTTACAGAAGAGAAGATTCAATACTGTGAATCAGATTCCGTTGCCACGAATGAAATAGAATTTTGTGAACATTACTTACAAACAATGGAAAAAGAAAAGAATTTAAAAGTTGACTTTTTTTCAATGATGACAGATATTTTAATTTTTCAACTTCACTTTTTAAATCCTGTTGCATTTTTACTTTTAATTATTCCGACTTTACCAGTTTTATGTAAGTTATTAAAAAATCGTTGGATTTTATTCTGTAGTACAAGGGAGTCATATAATTCATTTATAAAAAAATTTTTCAAATGTGCTTATCGTTATATTTGGTTACTTCCTTTCATAGCAGCCGTTCTTATTTTAATCTGTATGAGTTACGGAACTTTTGATCCAGCATATGGTTTATATTTTGGAAGTATCATTTGGGAGTCAAATATTATTTACCACCCGATATTATTTATTCTATTATATTTATTAAATATTACTTTATATTCTAGTATTTTCATCAATTTATCATTGATTGTGGTTAGAAAGTGTCATCATTATATAAAAGCGATTCTTCTTTCTTATATCTTGTATCTTGGTTTAGAGCTATTCTTGGAGGTTGTTGTAAATGCGATCGTATTACAAGGTATTTTTAAAACAAGTATTGGTCATATTTTTAATGTTATGAATTTGTTTATGTTTAATGATATATATGGAGTTCCTGCTTTAATGTTATTTACCGTATGTATGTGGATTCTTTCTATAATTGGAGTATATTTCTCATATAGAAACAAAGAGTCTTTGATATTAGATTGTGAAAAGAATGAGTGATAGGAGGCGTTTGTCTTGAAAATTGAAGTATGCAATGTATGTAAACAATTAAAAAAAGTGGAAGTATTGAAGAATATCAATATGGTTTTTGAAGATGGAAAGATTTATGGGTTTAGTGGGAGAAATGGTAGTGGAAAGAGTGTATTATTAAAAATCATTTGTGGAATATATAGTCCAACAAATGGGGAAGTCTTAATAGATGGAAAAAATTACAATCGTTCTAATATGTTTGTTCCTAATTTACGTGCGCTAATAGAAAAACCTAGTTTTTTTCCAGATTTAACGGGATTTGAAAATCTAAAACTATTAGCTCAAATTCAAAATAAGATAACTGAAAAAGAAATTCTATCTGCACTAGAAACTGTTAATTTGATCGATGAAAAAGATAAAAAATATTCAGAATATTCACTTGGTATGAAACAAAAATTAGGCATTGCCCAAGTAATTATGGAGGATCCTAAAGTGATGCTATTGGACGAACCATTTAACGGAATTGAAGAAGAAAGCGTTCAGAAAATTTCAGATTACTTATTAAAACAGAAGAAAAAAGGAAAAATCATTATTATTTCTACACATATAAAAGAAGACTTAGAAAAACTTGCAGATCAGATTTATTATTTTGATAATGGAAGTGTGAAATAAATGAAAGATGTCATTTTTCAAAACTGGAAAAAAACTATATTTTCTATTTTCATATTATTTTTAGGTAGTTTGGTGATTATTTTTTCACCAAATATTAGTACGAGTATCTATGATAATATGATTTATATTTTAACAAATAAGTGGTTTATTATCTTTACTTTTTTAGCAATGAGTTTTTGTAATCTAGAATTTATGAACTGTACTAAAGAAGTCAATTTCGTGTTAAGAAGTAATTGCTTAAGTGACTATATCAAAAGAAATATGATGATACTGATAAAAATGGTATGTTCTTTCTTCCTGTTTTCTCTTTTGCTTGCAATCATAGGAGTATTGGTTGTGCATTTCAATGATTTATCCATAAATTTATCTGTGCAACAAATTTGTTATTTGCTTTTTATGATTGTCAGAACTTGTATCTTGTTGATATTAACAGAAATCATATTATATATGGTTGGTTGGCATTTTTCAAAACAAAGTACTATTCTGTTTTGCTTGTTATTTATTGTGTTCTTACTTTTTGAAATTGACATCATGAAATTAGATCATATTAATCAATTATTTCCGATACCATTATTTGTTACATCTTATTTTTCAAGTGGAATTTTTACTAATTTTTCACTAGAATTATCAGCTTCTATCATACAAGTATGTATTTTATCCTTTGTCATAGTATTGCTTTATTATAACTGCTTTAAAAAGGAACAGGGTGAGAAAATCAGATGATATATCAGTGGAACGTATTTCGTGAGTTATTTCAAAAGAAATTTTATAAATTGTTGTTATTGATGTCTTTCTTGTTACTGAGTATGGTAATTGTAACATGGATCAATCCAACCGAAATCAGTTTTGAAAAGTTTTTATCACTTGTTGGAATATTAAATTTTCAGACAGCATCATTATTGGATATTTTGTGGAACATATTTCAAGTGTTTGTTACAATCTATTTTGTTTATTGTTTTATTACATATGAAGAAGATCATTCCATTGAATATTTTGTATTACGAAAAAATTATAATTGTTTTTTGATACAAAAGTTAATTGCTGTATTGATGTTTGTAGTAATTTTTCGTTTGGTGATCTATTTGATTCTTTATTTTATTTTTCACAACATCATACCGTTTTCTTTGACAGTATTATTGTCTAGTATATTGATTTATCTTGGAGTTACCTTGTTTGTGTTCCTCTTTTGTCTATGGAAGAAGCAAAAATAAAGCTTCTTTTTTTTGTTCTAAAACATTTCTTTTCACATATTTTTAAATGGGGGTACATATATGGAACTAAAAGTAAATGATTTAGTAACGAGAATTTCTTATAATCACGATATGGTTTTTCGTATCATCCATATTACAGAAGATGAGAATTATATTTTAAAAGGAGTAAATATCCGTTTAATTGCTGATAGTCCCAGAGAGGATTTAATGTTATATGAGAAAAGTGAAGATATGGAAGAAGAAAAAGAGTTTCTAAGTCGAATTAAACCAGAGTTTCATTTAAATCGAAATGATTATTTTTATTTGCCGGGGAAAATTTTACACATTGATGCAGATGCAGATTATTTAAAGAGATGTTTAGACTACTATCATGAAGCTTCTTTAAAAGTTGTGGGAATTCATATGGAGGAAGAAGAAGTTCCTAATGAAATTAGAGGATTATTAGAAGAAACAAATCCCAGCATTGTAATTATTACTGGCCATGATGCTTACTATAGAAGAAAAGGAGCAAAAAATGAAATTAATTCTTATAAAAACAGTAAGTATTTTGTGGAAGCGGTAAAAGAAGCAAGAAAGTATGAGAAAAGTCATGATAAGTTAGTAATTATCGCAGGTGCTTGTCAATCGGACTATGAAGATTTGATCCAAGCGGGAGCTAATTTCGCATCTAGTCCGAAAAGAGTCAATATTCATGCGTTGGATCCTGCGATTATCGCAACGAGAATCAGTTTGACAGAATCTAGTGAAGATATTGATTTAAAAGGTATTTTAGAAAAAACAAAATATGGATCATCAGGAATTGGTGGAATTAAAACAAAAGGGACAATGTATTTAGGATATCCTAGATAAAGAGGTGAATATGATCGGGAAAGTAAAAGAGGAGTTAGAAAAACACATTGGAAAGGAAGTATCTATTCAGTATCATTTAGGAAGAAATAAATATGAAACATACCAATGTGTGATAAAAAAACTATACAATAATATCTTTTTAGTTGAGATGAAAGAAAATGGAGATCTCCCTGTAAAGTCTTTTTCTTATACAGATATTATTACAAAAAATATTCGAATTCATTTTTAAAACTTGCAAAAAGAAAAACTTTAGTATATAATGAAATTGTATCATAGTATACCGAAGGGAGAGATTTACGTGGAAGTAACATCTGTTAGAGTAAAACTTGCTCATAACAAAAATGGAAAAGTTAATCCAAAAGCATTTGTAACTATTGTAATCGATAATTGGTTAGCAATTCGTGACATGAGAATTATTCAAGGAAAAGAAAGATTGTTTGTCGCTATGCCAAATCGTAAAAAAGGTGGAGAAGCAAGAGCTTTGGAAGAGGAAGTGAATGCTCCAGAAAATATCGAAGAAAGGTTAGATATTGTATATCCAATCAACAAAGAAGGAAGAAAAATGATTGAAGATGCAGTATTAGCTGAATATGAAAAAGTGTTAGAAGAAGGTTCAGAAGAATAGGACCTTTTTTTCATACTTTTTTTTTGTCCTCATATAATTTAGTAGGAGGGAAATATGGACAAGGATCAGAATACAATGAGTACAGTAGTAAGTAATCATAACATTACAATTAGTGATCGTAAAACATTAGTTGTAACAGGGGTAAAAAAAATAGATAGTTTTGACAATGAAGAATTCTTAATGGAGACGAATATGGGGTATATTGTTATTAAAGGAGAAGGATTGGAAATCATGAAGTTAGATACTTATCAAGGAAATGTCTCGATTAAAGGAAAAGTAAACAGTTTAAATTATATGGAACATGGGAAAAAGGAAAAAGAAGAAAATATGTTTAGTAAGTTATTTAAGTGATGACATTAAAAGTACAAGTAATTACATTAATAATTTCTTTTTTCTATGGGTTTCTTTTTTCCTTTTTCATTACAAGACTCTATCGTTGGATACAGGGTAAGAAGAGATATATACAGTATAGTATTACAATTATATTTGTTCTTCTGATTGCTGTATTCTATTTCTATATTCTTAGAAAAATAAATTATGGAGTGATACATCCATATGCACTTCTTAGTATTTTAGTAGGTTATTCGTTAGAGCATCTTATCCATTTACATTTCTTGACTCCTCAATGATTGCCAAGGAAAAAGAAACATGATAAACTATAAAATAGTAGGTGGTAATCATGGCAAAGAAGAAAAAGGTAAGTAAAGGTGCGAAAAAGCGTTTATTGGTGTTTGGAACGCTTTCTTTTGCTGTGATTATCTATTTCTTTATCACGCTTGCCACATACACTTTAAATATTATTGATTTAAAACATGAAAAGAAACAGTTGGAAGATCAGCTATTAGTTTTAAAAGAAGATGAAGAAAATTTAAATATAGAGTTAAAAAAATTACAAGATCCAGATTATATCGCTAGATTTGCTAGAGAAAATTATTTATATTCTAAGAATGGAGAATATATTATTAAGATTCAGGATGATGAGGAAGAGGTAGAAGATACGGATGTAGATCATGGGAAAAGTATTCAATATATTGTCATTGGTGGAGCTTCTTTCTTGGCCATTCTAGGTATTTATGTCATTCGTCATTTAGCGAAATAAGTTCCATTGGGAGCTTTTTTGAATGGAGGGAATTATGATAAAGGAAATTGAATTAGAAGATATTAAGGGGTATTTTAAGAAAAGAGAGAAGGATGCGAATAAAGGTGATTTTGGCAAAGTAGGATTACTTGGTGGATGTGATGACTATAATGGTGCGGTAAAATTAGCAAATATGAGTTTAGCTGCATTACGTAGTGGAACAGGAATTAGTAGAGTACTGATACCAGAAGAATTAAAAGAATTATTATCTTCCCATATTTTGGAACAGACAATGTATTGTTATCACAATATAGAAGAATTGATGGAGGGAATTCATGGGTTAGATTCTCTTGCTGTTGGAATGGGCTGGGGGAGTGATCCTTCTCATTTACAAATCATAGCTAGAATCTTAAAAGAATATCAAGGTAATCTTGTGATCGATGCAGATGGTTTAAATACACTTGTTGATCATTTAGAATTATTAAATCATCGATTTGTGGTATTAACGCCACATTTAAAGGAGTTTTCTAGATTGACTCACTTGAGTATGGAAGAGATTAAAAAAGATCCCATTTCCATTGTAAAAGAGTTTGCTCAAACGTATCATGTGATTGTATTATTAAAGGGAAGTACGACAATCATATCGGATGGAAAAGAAGTTCATCTGGTAAAAAGAGGATGCCCAGGTATGGCTACTGCTGGTAGTGGGGACGTGTTAACGGGAATCTTAGCAGGTTTATTAGCATATCAAACGCCATCTTTATTCACTGTTTCTGCAGGGGTTTATTTAGCTGGACTTGCTGGAGAGCTTGCAGAGAAAGAAAAAACAGATATTGCAATGATTGCTAGTGATACAATCGCGAAAATACCAGAAGCAATTAAAATCATAAGACAATAAAAAATGATTTCCGTTTTGGAAACCATTTTTTTTAATCTGTATTTGAAGAATCACTAGAGTCTGTTACAACAACTCTTCTAGTAACTGTTTTTGTAGTACCATCATAAGTAACATTGTAAGTAATTGTATAAGTTCCAGCATGTGAGGTAAAGTTATCAAATGTAACATTGCCACCACTACCACCAGATACTGTAATTTCAATTTCTGCTTTATCAGTGACATCTTCACCATCTTCTGTTACTTTAACTGTTTTGTTATATGGTGTATTAAGACTAACTGTTTCAGTAGAAGGACCTACTAAACTTACAATGATTTCACCTTGAACGTTAGAAACATTGACTGATACTTCAGCTCCTGGAGATTCTGCTGCTCCAAAATTAGAATAAGCAGATTTTACAACATAAGTTCCAGAATCAGAAGATCTTGCAGTAAATGTAAGACTTGTATTATTGGTAAATTGAATGAGTCTTAGATTGCCATTCTCTTGTTTTGCGTAGACATTATATCCAAAACTACCTAAGATACTTTGATTCTGTCCTAATCTTGATTGTACATAACTTGCGCGATAACCAGAATCGAAGAATACTTTGCTAGCCCAACTTGATAAACTTCCGGAGTCTAGTTCTGTTGGAGTAGAAATACCATTCCATGAAAGTGTTACTGAGTTTCCTTTGATACTACCTTTTAAGTTAGAAACATCACTCAGTGTAGCAAATCTTGTAGATACTTCTGTTGGTTCTGTACCTTTTTTAAATAGTTCCGTCATTCTCATATTTGATGGTGTATTGGCACTTGGTAATTGTACTGGATAAGTTTCTCTTTCTACTTCTACTGATACAACACTACTTGGCTGTTCAAAGTCTTTGTTCTCTGTAAAGAAGAGACTAGCAACTGCTTTAAATAGGTTTCTATGTCCACCTGTGTTTGTGGTACTTACATAAGTATCATCTTGTTTATCATATCCATACCAAACAGAAATCGCATATTGTGGATTAATTCCATCTACCCATAAGTCATTTACAGCATTAGATGGATATCCTTTGCTTTGAATTGTTTTTTCTGTAAAGTTTGAAGTACCAGTTTTTGCTCCATAGTGAACACCATTAATATAAGAAGTACCGATACCATATTCAGCGGCATCATATAAGACATTGCTTGTCATATAAGCAGTAGAATCACTCATCACTTGTGTTCTTTCTGCATCTACTTCTTCTTCTTTATCGGTATCACGATAAACGATTTTTGTATAAGTGTATGGTTCTGTATAATATCCTCCATTTGCAAAGGCTGCATAAGCACCCGCCATAGTAAGAGGAGCTTCTCCATCATAACCACCTAAAGCATGAGATTCGTATACTAAACCATTTTCGACTTGTGGATTTAATCCTAAACTTTCTGCAAAGTTTTTAATATTTTCATTTTCGTTTTGTTGGAACGCTTTTAGTGCTGGAATATTTCTTGATTGTGCAAGTGCAGTACGTAATGTCATCCAACCTTGATATGTTCTATTCCAGTTTTCGATTCCACCATCATCATCTGTCCCTGAATAAGAGTGTGGTTCATCGGCAAATGGAGTAGCAGTAGACCAGTCTAAATATTCAAATCCTGGACCGTAATCATAAATCGGTTTTGCGGTTGAACCAATTTGACGTTTGACAGTTGTCGCTCGGCCTAATTGATTTGCACCATTAATATTTCGACCATTACTGATTGCAGTTAAAGCACCTGTATTGACGTCGACAACTGCAACAGCACCTTGAACAACATCATTTTCCCAATTGAAGGTATTTCCATTCATAATATCTTCTAGAGCTGCTTGTTTTTCCATATCCATAGTTGTATAAATTTCCATAGAAACGTTATATGGGTTATTACCAGTTCTTTCAGTTACATCTGCAACAACAGCATCGACGAATGATTGATATTTGAATTGATCTGTGTTACTAGAATCTCCAGCAGTACTTGTTTGTAATAGCTTATCAACTGTTAAATTTAAAGCAACTTCATATTCTTTTTCTGTAATATAATTGTGACGTCTCATTAAATATAAAACAGTTTGTCTTCTTTGTTCTGCTAGATCTGGATTGACATTAGGATCGTAAGATCCAGGTGCTTGGAATAATCCAGCAATTAAAGCAGCTTCTGCTAAGTTAATGTCTTTCGCACTCTTTCCAAAGTAAGTAAGACATGCGGTTTCAACACCCCAAGCTCCACTTCCTAAATAAGGAGCATTGACATAGAATTCCATAATTTCTTCTTTTGTATAGTGTTTTTCAATTTGGAAGATAGACATATAGATATCGGTAAATTTACGTGTGATACTTCGCGTTGTTGAAGTAAAGTGGTTTTTGGCAATTTGCATAGTCAATGTTGAAGCACCACCAGCATTTTGACCTAATACGGTACCAATACCGGCACGTATGAAACGTGGTAAGTCAAATCCATTATGTTGGAAGAATCTAGAATCTTCTGTCGCAACAATCGCATCTACTAATACTTCTGGAAGTTGATCATAAGTGATTCGCTCACGGTTCTCACTTCCCAATTTTTTAAATATTGTACCATCAGAGCTGTATAGAATCGACGCTTCTTGATGATATAATTGCTCTGTACTAAACTCAGGTGCTTCTTTTACAATGATAAACATGAAAATACCAAAGGCAATTAAAAGTAAAACTCCTAAGATCAGTAATACCATTAAGATTTTTTTACCAAATTTCTTCTTTTTCTTTCCATCTTTATTTTTTTCTTTTTCCTTTATTGAATTACGCGCAGATCTAGTACTCGCAACTGTGGTACCCTTTGTATAGTCTTTGGTTGCTTTACTATGATTCGTTCTCGCGTGTCTTGCTTTCGTCTTTTTCTTTTCCATCGTAACCTCCATACTTTTATTTATTCCTTGAAATAAATAAGGACTAAATAAGATTCCATCTAATATTGCAATAATGATAAACGCTTTTAGAAATCCAATCGCCAATATTCCTACAATCAAAGCCAGAAAACTAACGAATAAAATCGCGATCTCATACTGATGTCTCCCCATGAAATCCATAAATTTATGGACTCTGTTCAATGTAATCACCTTCTTGCAAATATTCATCTAAAACTTTTAAATAGTCTAGACGCGGTGCGTATTTTGTTTCAATTATTTTTCCGTATGTTTGAAAATAAGAAATCGGAATAGATTTCCTTTTGTTGCTTTCAATGAATGATATCAATTTACTACCATCTAAAAAATATGTCAAATTATAGTGGGTGAAACGAACAATAATAAATCCAATTCCACCATGTTCCATAATTCTTTTTATGTGTTCAATTTGATGGGTATGAATGTTTGCAAGTGGGAAGAAACTTTTATTTTTCGTTTCTTTTGCTTCAAAATCAATATATTTTCCTTTATAAACACCATTGTAATCGGTAGTAGATGGTGTTTTGTAATAGGCCTCTTTAATTACTGCATCAATTCGGGATTTAAAATCTACTTTTACAACAGTAATCGGTGTTGGTTTTTTATAAATGACAGCAATATCATGTACCAAATAATATTGATTTGTCTCGTTAATATCACTTTCTAAACTCATCCCACGGTTTCCGTGCATAATATAAGATTGTTTTGGTTTTGTTCCGTTTGGATAATTCACAAGCATTCACCATTTATATTATACTATAAAGTGTATTATTTTTCCACTAGATTTTATTACTTTTCTTCTGTTTGACAACTGCAATTTTTGACTTGGATGTTGAGTACGTGATATAATGTGCTTATGAAATTTGGTGATGAACGTGAAAATAAATAGTGTAAATTTAGAAATATCGGCGGTAAGAAGGAGTCAATATCCGACCGATAATAAGCCTGAATTCTTATTAGTAGGGCGTTCTAATGTGGGAAAAAGTAGTTTTATTAATACTTTGATTCATCGTAAAAACTATGCTCGTACTTCTTCTCAACCTGGGAAAACACAAACAATTAACTTTTATTTAGTCAATGATGAATTTTATTTGGTGGATGCACCGGGGTACGGATTTGCAAATGTGAGTAAGCAAATGAGAAAGAAGTTTGGATTGATGATGGAGGACTATTTAGTCAATCGTCCTAATTTGAAAAATGTATTTATGTTGATTGATTTTCGTCATAAACCAACAAGTGATGATATTATGATGTATCAATTTTTAAAGTATTATGATATTCCTGTTACGATTGTCGCAACGAAAGTAGATAAAGTAGGAATTACCAATCGTCAAAAGCAGAGAAATTTAATATTGGATCAATTAGATTTAGTTGTAGGAGATGACTTTGTCATGTTTTCTAGTGTTACAAAACTAGGAAAAGAAGAAATCTATGATCGAATTGAACGAACTACAGAAATATAAGGAACAAAAGCATATTCTTATAATAGACTAATACTAGGTGAGTACATTGAAACTGGTATTTCTAGATAAAGAGAATATGTTTCTTTTTTTAAATCAAGTAAAATCATCTCCGTTGAATTTTGAGGAAAAAGAAACATTAGAACAACAAGTAAAACAAATTTTCTTAAAATTAAAAGAGATTTATCACATTTCTTTTTGTGGTTATTATACAATCTATGCTTATCAAGATGCTCTTTATGGTTGTGTTTTAAAAATTCATCACGAAGATATTGATGAATTTGAATTATGTGATGAGATTGAAATCTGTTTTCATGTGGAAAAAAATTTCAAAATGTTATATCAAGTGGAGGATCCGATGTTGTTAAGAAAATTTCGCTCTGATATCAAATTATATTATTACCAAAAGACTTTTTATCTAGAGATTATCCAAGAGATAACGCAACAACAATTAGGAGAATTATTAGAATATGTTGTTCCACATTTTCAAAATACAAAAGAAATTTTAAAATATGGAAAGAGAATCAATTGGTAAAATAGAAAAAACATGGTATAATACCGGAAGAAAACGAGGGGATGCTTATGAGAAAACCAGTTGTCGCATTGTTAGGAAGACCAAATGTAGGAAAATCTACGTTATTTAATCGTATGGTAGGGAAGAAAATATCAATTATTGAAGATACACCAGGAGTCACTAGAGATCGTATTTATGGAACGGTGCAATTTCAAGATTATTCATTTCATTTAATTGATACTGGAGGAATTGATTTATCAGATGCCCACTTTAATGACTCTATTAAAATGCAAGCTGAACTTGCCATTGACGAAGCAGATTATATTTTGTTTGTCGTAGATGGAAAAGAAGGTTTGACAACCAATGATTTTGCAGTGAGAGATATGTTATTAAAAGCCAAAAAGAAAGTGATTGTTGTCGTTAATAAAATGGATTCAAAACTAGCCAAAGATCATATTTACGATTTCTACGAATTAGGTTTAGATGATTATATGTTTGTGAGTGGAGAACAAAATGAGGGAATTTATGACTTATTGGAGGAATTAACGAAAGAATTTCCAAAAATAGAAGAAGAGTATGACGATGGAACGATTAAATTTTGTGTTATTGGAAGACCGAATGTTGGGAAAAGTAGTTTAGTCAATGCTCTTGTCGGAGAAGAAAGAGTGATCGTATCCGATGTGGCGGGAACAACGAGAGATGCGATTGATACAACATTCCGTTATCACGATCATGACTATGTTGTCATTGATACAGCGGGAATGAGAAAAAAAGGAAAAGTATATGAATCTGTGGAAAAATATAGTTTACTCCGTTCTTTAAAAGCAATTGACCGCAGTGATGTTTGTTTGATTGTTTTAAATGCTGAAGAAGGAGTCATTGAACACGATAAACATATCGCAGGATATGCTTTAGATGCTGGAAAAGCAGTTATACTAGTCGTAAATAAATGGGATACCGTAGAAGAAAAAGATGCGGAAATGAAAAAGATGAAAGAATTATTGAAATATGAATTTCAATTTATGACTTATGCTCCAGTTGTATTCTTGAGTGCCAAGACGAAGAAGAGAATTCATACTTTGATGCCTGAAATATTAAAAGTATATGAGAATAGTAGAAGAGAAGTTAAAACAAGTGTATTAAACGATGTAATTCGTGATGCTTATGAATTAAATCTTCCACCAAGTTACAAGGGAAAAAGATTAAAAATATATTTTTCAAACCAAGTATCTACACAACCTCCAACATTTAATATTCAAGTAAATAGTAAAGGATTAGTACATTTCTCTTATGAGAGATATTTAGAAAATAAATTACGTGAAGCATTTGATTTTGAGGGAACACCAATTGTGATTCAATTTAAAAATAAAGGAGAACAATAGTGTTCCCAGAGTGTTGACAAACTACCTATTTTGAAAAATGAAAAATTTTAATATTTTCAAAGTGGGGCATAAGCATCAAAATATGAGCAATTTTAGATATTAAATCCCTAAAACTGCTCTTTTTTTTGGGCATCCGTGGGGAATATAAAAGGTTGTATGACAAAGCCGATTTGAAAAATCGACTTTGTCAACAGCCTGAGAACAATAGTGTTCCTTTGTTTTGCCAAAATTTAGAACCCATATCACCCAATCACATATACTAAAACTAGAAAGAGGGTATGTGTTTTGAAGTTTACTGATAGTTTTTTTGACAAGGTGGAAAAGAAGACCAATGTGAAGAAAGATACGATTTTAGATCTTGCGAAAAAGTTACAGGAAAATGATTTAAAAAATGAGGGGACACTGCGGGAAGTGATTCAAGAATTAGGAAAAATGACAGGAAAAGAAGTGTCAAAAGAAAAAGAAGATAAGATTGTGAATGCAGTTGTAAATGATCATGTACCAAAGGATATGAATCAATTTTTCTAATTGTTAAGTTTTTGTAAAATGTGATAATTATCTTGTAAATCTCTATCTTTGAATGATAAAATGAGATAAGGTAGGAGCGCTGAGATATGGAAGTTACAAGAATACAAGAACAATACAACCAATTGAGAGGAAAAATTTTAGAACCGGCAATTGGCTTATTAAAATCATTTTCTACATTGGAATTAAAAGAAGTAACAAATCAAATAGAAAATAAATCTCCAATCGTTCTTACAGAAGAAGATAAAACGTTTATTCATCGCACACTAGTGAGTCATTTTAACGATTGGTGTGTTACTAGAAAAGAAGCAGAAGCCAAGAAAACGATTGACGAGATAGAGCCTGTAACTGTCCAGATAGAGGGTTTAACAGAACAAGGAACAGAAAAAGTAATAAAACGAATTCAAAAAAATTTAATAGCCTTACAGGAATGTATTTATCAATTGTATCAACCGGAGAATACATCTGCGTATAATGACTTTACTTCTCGCAGTACAGAGGAAATCATCTCTTACTTTGATCAGAGTGGACGTCTTGACTTTTTTCCATTGACAGACTTTAAAAAAAAGATTGAGAAACTTTTGGACTCCTATTTATCTAAATTTGATGATTCTTATAACCAAATTTATCGTAACTATTTTTTTGAGTTAGATAAAGAAATTCAAGATTATTTAAAAAAAAATAAAAAGGGAAGAAAATCAGGTGGGAAGAGAATTCAAAAGGTTTCTCCTAGGAAAACAAATTCAGTCAGTTAAATACTGGCTTTTCCTTTGCAAAAGAAAAGTTTTATGATATGATAATAAGGGTGATAGTAGATGAAAGTCATTAGGTATATGCTAATTGGTTGTTATATGGTACTAGTGTTGGTGACAACAATGTTTCTTTTTACGTTTAATCAATTTTCCAATAGTCAAATTGGAAATACGATTCTTTTTGGTTTAAAAGAGAATGTAGGAATATTTCATCGGGGAGACTTTATTATGAGTACCAAACAAATTGATCAGGTGAAAACTGGTGATGAGATTATGTACTATGATACAGTCAATGGAAAGAATCAAGTACAAGTAACAACTGTTGAAGCTGTTATGAAGACCAATGACAAAGAATATACCTATGTGATTCAGGATGGTTTATTTTTATCCAGTGAATATTTTATTGGTGAAGTAAATCAAATTCATGCGATTCCATTTCTAGGATATTTATATCTTTTGTTTACAAGTAAATTAGGCTATTTTGTTTTTATTATTTTACCGATTGTCATCAGTTTTATTTTCTTGATGAAGAAGTATAGAGGAAGTTATGCGAAAAAGAATAAGAATCAAAAAGCTTAATTCTTTTCAACGTCGTGTATTCCTTGTTTTTGTAGGATGTTTGACTCTTACAATTGGTGCGACTTTAGGAAGATATATTTATCGTGGAATATTAGACTTTTATTTTAGAACACAAAATTTTTATTTTGAAAGTGATAAGTTAACAACATATGGAAGAAATTATTCGCTCGATTATTGGAATGGGGTAGATCCATATCATATTGTAATTAATCTCAATAGTTATAAAAATAACAGTTTAAAAAGTGATAGTGATATTGAATACGAAGTAGAGCTCAATTGTTCTGATACGATTGTGTGTAATACGACAAAGGATTCTGGAACGATCTATCATGATTCGAATACGGATAGTTTTACGGTGACTTTAACACCGACACAGACGTTTCATGATGGAGATAGTGTGGTTGCTTCGATTACTGCAAAGTCCACTGCACCCTATCAAAAAGAATTGTCAGCTTCGTTTAAACTGGTGGTTGGAAAGTATGGACTCAGTCATGAGATTGTCGATGCGAAAAATGACGTTTATTTGGAAGTAAACGTGACCAATACTCTGCTTTATTATACTGTGAAGGAAGCATTTGGTTCTTATCAAGTGGGAGAACAGTTGACGATTTCAGAGTATTTGGAACTTTCGGAAAGTGATCAAGAGAAGTGTGTTTCTGCAAGTATTACATTAGAATTTGATCCTAGTGTTGTTTATGTGGATAACAATAGTACTACTTTTTTACAAGCATATGATGTACAGACAGAGAAGTTAGATGGATATGACTATATTAACCGTTTTACGTTTGATATGGATGCTTCTAGTAGTAGTGTTGTGAAGTTTTATAAAAAAGATCCGACATTGGATTATTCCAGTGATGGTAGTCAAGATGGCGTTGTAAAAGTGAGTTATAATTATTAGGAGTTGATAAGTGTGAGCTGCAATATTGTAAATGAATATGTTTCTTTTTCTCAAAAAGCAATTAAAAAATATTTACAGGAAATTTTGAGTCAGTATTTTGATCAAGATGTCTATGATGATTTAATCAATGCTTATATTAATACACGTTATTATAATATGTACCCTGAAGTAGATTCTAGATTAGAAGTCAATATTGTTTATTATTTAAAGAAAGCCATGGAACATGGAAAGAATGATTCGAAATATCGTAAAAAAGCAAAGCATATGTTTTCAATGTTTAAATATATTTTATATTTTGATCATGTATGTGAATGTGAATCCGTACGTACTTTAATTCATGAGATTGCAGAGTATCGTAAAGAACAGTTAAAAATTGAAGAAAATCAATTTGAGGCCAATTTTTATCACCTTTTAAAAGAGGATTTAACTGCGAAACAAGATTTTATTGATCAGTTTCAAGATAAAAATTTCACTGTAAATTATAAGAGAATTCAAACCGGACAGATATTTGATTGTCAGTTAGAACAGAATGTGAAGTTTTCTAAATTATACAGTGATTATGCGATTAAGAAAGTATTGAATAGTAAAGAGATTAGAGAACAAAATCTATTTGTTACTTATTCCTATGTCGGAGTAAAAATTTTACAAGACATTATAAAAGGAATTTTCAAGAAACAATATTTAGTAGATTACGTTCTCAGTTTAAAAGACAAACCAAAGAAAAAGAAACGTTTACTTAATATGATTGATAATGATATTACAAAAGAAAAGTTAGCACTGAAAATTACTTATCAAGATTATTTAGAAAATAAAGAGGAAATTTATGAATTAACAAGGGAAGGATTTCACATTGCACTGATTTTAGATGAGACCTTTGCATTTAATGAGGAGACAAAGAAGTTATTAAAGGTTTTTACTTTTTTGATTACTTCTCATCAAGCATTGTATGATGTTTTAAAAGAGTCATTTGAGGTGTTATATATTCCAAGTTAGAAGGTGGATAGATGGATACAGTTTTTCGTTTTTTATATGAATTCTTAAGTCAATTTTTTGGGGGAATTATGATTGTTATTCGTGCGATTGTACAAGCTGTAACCCAAGTATTTGATTTTAGAGCTTATTTACGTATTTTAGATTTTTATAAGGAAGATTTTAATGGACCAGAATGGCTTTTTGTCGCTCTTGTCATTTTGTTCTTAGTACTGATTGTTGTTGGCTTTTTCTTACTTATTTTCTTTTTTGTTCGCAAGTATATTCGCTTCCGTAAGACTTTGGTAGAACAAGAAGAATTGTTGACAGAAGTCGCAAAGTTAAATGATGAAGTATCTACGTTAGTGAAGGAAAAAGAAGATATTTTAGCAATGAAAGTCTCTCATTTGGGATTGAAGCCAAATGAACCAGAAAAAGAAGAAGTAGAAGAGAAAGAAGAACAGAAAGATCAAAATGTGAATAGTGATGGGTATCGTTTTGCGAAACTACATGAAGTGGATCTTGCTTATCAAAATTATACTGTAAAAAATTATAACAATCATTTCACATTGGAAGAATTGGTGGAATTGTTCCGTAACTTTGCGGCAAGTCAATTAAGACTTTATTATAAGACAGAAATGATTCGTATTTTTATTTCTGGACTTGCTTCGACGAAGTTAATTATTTTACAAGGTATCTCTGGTACTGGTAAAACTTCGCTTGCATATGCATGGGGAAAGTTTTTAAAGCATGATTCTTGTATCGCGTCTGTCCAACCATCTTGGCGTGATCGTACGGAGCTTTTTGGTTATTTTAATGAATTTACGAAGAAGTTTAATGAGACAGAAGTATTAAAGACAATTTATGAAGCTGGGTATACGGATGATGTTTATACGGTAATTCTCGATGAAATGAATATCGCCAGAGTGGAGTATTATTTTGCAGAGATGTTATCTATTTTGGAAATGCCTAATAAGGATGAGTGGATTGTAGAGTTGGTATCTAGTAGCTGGCCGAATGATCCAGATAAGTTGATTGATGGAAAATTAAAGATTAGTCCAAATACTTGGTATATTGGTACGATCAATAACGATGACTCTACGTTTATGGTAACAGATAAAGTGTATGACCGTGCGATGCCAATTGATATTAATGATAAAGGAGAAGTTTTTGAACCAATTGATACACCAGCACAAGATATCAATTATTCTTATTTGGATCGTTTATTCCAAGATGCGATGGAACAAAATCAGATGAGTCAAGAAGTATTAGATAAGATCGATGAAATGGATAATTATGTGATTAAACATTTTCGTATTGCGTTTGGTAACCGTATTGTAGCGCATATGAAGAAGTTTGTTCCAGTCTATGTCGCTTGTGGAGGAGAAGAAGTCAGTGGAGTGGATTACTTTATTGCCAGAAAAATTCTCCGTAAGTTTGAACAGTTAAACGTATCTTATATTCGTGATGAAATTGATGGCTTTATTGAGTTTTTGGATAAAACCTTTGGTCAAGGAAAAATGAAGGAATGTGAAGAGTACTTGTTAAGATTAAAGAAATTAACATAAGTAGGTGAAGAGAATGAATGGGATTGTAGAGTTATATCAAAAGACAAAAGAAGAAGAAAAAAATCGTTTTCAAAATTCATTGACATCACAATTGCAAGTCAAAGAAAAGAAGAATCAGTCGAGTTATGATGATACTTGGCTTACAAAAATGGAAGGGACACTCCGTTATTTGGATAATATTTTAAGGAATCCAAACCGTTTTATTGTCAATGAAGAAGAGATTGTGAAAATAGAACTTGCTAGACGTATTACGGTGGATAGTATTAAACATTTATCTCGTAATACGAATCTCATTCAGGATTATAATCAAAAAACAGGGGAAGTAAAGCCTTCTAAGATATTAAATATTAATAAAGAAGAATCATTCAATACCTATGAGAATCGTTTTATTTATACATTAATTAACAATATGAAGTTATATATTGAACGGAAAAAGAAAGAAGAGATTGTAGATAATCAATTTCAGAGTCAGAAGAATTTAGCGTACCAAGGAAAAGGAAAGTTCAAGAAAGAAACGGTTGAGATTTCTGTCCAACTATCTGGAAAAATAGATAGTGGAAAACAGAAAAATCAAGAAAACAGTATTTCTAGTCGTATTGTAAAATTGGAAGAGGGAATTCGTGATTTGTGTTCTTCTGATGTTTATAAAAATATTCAGAAATTACATGTGGCTCCAGTGACTTCTCCGATTAAGAAAACAAATTTAATTTTGAAGAATGTAAATTTTCAGTATGCATTAGATTTGTGGAATTATATGCAGATGAATATGGAGCCAAGTACCAAGAGTGACCGAATCAATAAAGAGTATGAGGATAAAGGTACGTTGAAAGAATTGATGGATCAATCGTTTTTGTTGAACTGTTTGATTATGAATACATTGGAAAAAGAAACTGTTACAGAAGAAGAAAAAGAACAGTTACAAAAAGAAGTAGCAAGTCAATCGATTCAACAATTGATGAGTCTTGGGAAGATATCTCTTGATGAAATTGTGAAGTTGATTGGGGATGAGTACGTAAAAGTAAAATATAAGAAAGTATTAGATACGAGTGAAATTGAACGTACTTATAAGAAGGCAATTAGTAATTATATGGAGAAAATAGAACATTTAAAGGTGATGAAACATGAAGATCGTGAAAAAGATAATCAATAATCCAGTTTTGAAGTTTCTTTTGGGACTGATTAAGGTTTTGGTATGGATATTTGCAATATTGGTCGTAACTTTGATTGTCATTCAAAGAGTATTTGATAATCAAGTGAGTCTGGGGAGTTATCGCATGTTTACGATCGCATCAGGTAGTATGCTTCCAGAATATGAAGTATATGATGTCATTATTGCTAAAGAAACAAATCCAAATGAGATTGAAATTGGCGATGATGTTGTTTATCTTGGTGAGAAAAGAGATTATAAAGGGAAGGTCATTACCCACCGTGTTATTTCAAAAAGAGAAGAAAATGGGGTTTATTATTTTACAACACAAGGAACTGCGAATGAAGTAGCGGATCCAGAGATTGATAGTAGTCAGATTTATGGAACGGTTGTATATCGTCCGAAAGTGTTAACTTGGTTAAGTCATATTTTAAATAATTCTTATGGACTATATTTCTTAATTATTGTTCCAATTGCATTTTTGATTTTCTTAGAGATTTTAGACCACATTCACCAAAAGGAAAGTGATTTAGAGGATGAAGAAGCAAAATAAAAAGTTAAAGAAAGTAAAGAGAAAAGTTAGACGAAGTACGTTCTTTTTTCTGATATTTGCATTTATGATGAATGCTTTCGCATGGTTTATTTATAGTAATAAAGTAGAGAATAGTTTAACAACAGGAGTCAAATCATGGAAAGTGACTTTTGAACAGGATGGAAATGATTTAATGGATCATGTGAAGTTTGAGATTGATTCAATTTATCCAGGAATGGAAGATTTTAGTGATAAGATAGAGATTAAAAATTCTGGAGAGATGGATGCTTATATTTCTTATTCGTTATCTTCTATTCGTATTATGGATGAGGTATATACGAGTGAGAATTATACGAGTGATGAGATGATATCGATTTTACAGACGGCATATCCTTTTCAAATTACTTTTTATGTAGATAAACCTTTTATTACAACGACTGAGACAGGAACTTTTTATGTGCAGTTACACTGGCCTTATGAGAGTGGAAATGATGAATTAGACACTTATTGGGGAAAGAAGTCTTATGAGTATAAGGAATTACATCCTGATGAGACACAGATAGAGATTATTGTAAATATTAAAGCAAGTCAAAGAAACCCACAGGGAGATTAAAACCTGTGGGTTAATTTGTAATTTGGGTAAAGGTGATATTTACTTTTAATTTCGCATTTACTCCTTGAATAGAAGCGTTTGTATCTGCTTCGTTGTTCATATTTTCACCAGTACCATCTCGCCACTGAAAATAGATTCTTATCTTGTTTTCTTTATTGGTGTCTGTATAGTAAATGACATTGCTGAGATTGTTTAATTGATCGGATACAGGGATGATTTCACTATCGTTTAGAGAGTATCCTGTGATGATAAGATCGTTTACGGAACTGTTTTCTGAAGAAGTTACTGAGATATCATAACGGAAAGATACTTCTGTGTTACTAGAATCGATGACAAGATCGAAGTATCCTTCTCTGCCAGGAGCGATGACTCCTTCTTTTATGTGTTCGTTTTCAATATAGACAGGGGTGATGAGGGAAGACATGGTTGAGGCTTCTGTGATATCTTGTTGATTGACAAGTATTTTCCATTTCGCAATTGTAAAGTCTGTATCTCCTTCTTTGGTATCTAAGTATTTTGCGTAAGTTTGTTGAATTTGGGTAATACAAAGGATTAGGGCACAGATTGCAAGGACTAAGTGCCATTTTTTAATTTTAATCATTTGATATCACCTCTTTATCTCATTATATCATCGAAATGTAAAGTATTCGTGTATTAGAGCAAAAAAGTAAACTACAATATGTAAATTATTGTCAACT
>OGRO01001032.1_pt1 | contig 25175 bp, 20 predicted proteins | sample 1553451 | NCBI WGS metagenome assembly OGRO01 (sample SAMEA2580021, study PRJEB22360) | human gut metagenome | reverse complement strand
TAAAAGGAACCTGCGGAGTTTGGTCCGGCGACGAAACCATTACACCGAAGGGCTTCGTAACCTAACGCGTGAACTGTAAGAAAATGGTAAGAACAAAAACTGCGGCATAGTGCTTGCGAAGAAGCATTAAGTGTGGTAAAATTGTTGTGATTCAATTTATGATAAGATTTCAAAGGGGTACAAGCATGAATACACATACAGTTGAAGAATTGTACCGCCTGGCACAGCAGGGAAATACTGAGGCGCTCACGAGGCTTGGTATCTGCTACAAAAATGGAACCGGTACGGCTGTGGATCACAGTGCAGCAGCACAGTGTTTTTACTCAGCAGCGAATGCAGGAAATGCAGAAGCACAGTATCAGCTTGGTATCTGCTATGAGGAAGGCATTGGACTAGAGCAGGATCTGTCTGCTGCCGGATATTGGTTTCAGGAAGCGGCAAGGCGGTTTTACGAAGCTGCCCAGGTTGGAAATCCGCAGGCTCAATATGGACTGGCAAATTGCTATGCAGAGGGCCGAGGAGTGGAAAAGGATGAAGCTGCTGCTGTTTACTGGTATCAGGCATCAGCACAGCAGGACTATGCGGATGCACAGTATAATTTAGGCTATTGCTTTTTATTTGGCATCGGTGTAGAGGCAAATGAAATCATAGCACTCAAATGGTACAGCAGTGCCGCATCTCACGGTGATCCGCAGATGCAGCATAATCTGGGACTAATTTATAAAAATGGCTATGGCGGAGTAAGCAAAAACTACGGAAAAGCTGCAGAATGGTTTTTTAAAGCTGCCAGACAGGGCTATTCCGAGTCGAAGGTTGAGCTTGCACAGATTTATTTTCGAAATCCGTTAGCGGTAAAAGATATTTCCATTGCAGAGCGTCTGATGACAGAGGCGGCAGAGGAAGGAAATACACGTGCCCAGGAATATTTGGTGCATTATTATTTTGATCAGGATGCAGCAAAGTATGATTTGAAAAAAGCATGCAGATGGGCATCTGAGTGTGCAGACAGCAGTGATCCAACAGTTGCTGTCGTTCTTGGTATTAGCTTTGCTAATGGCGAGGTGGCCGAGACCGATGAGAAGCAGGCATTTGAGTGGCTGTCAAAAGCAAAGGATCAGGAGAAAAAGTTAAATGGAGAGGCATGTTATTACCTTGGAAAGTTTTATGAGGAAGGTGATGTGACAGAAAAGTCACTTGATGATGCCGAATATTTTTATAAGCTGGCTGTAAGAAAGCACTTTGCAAACGGATCTGAATCGCTCGAAAGAGTTAGAAGAGAGAAGGAAGAAATACGTAAGGCAGAGGAAGCAAAAGCCCTTGAAGAGCAAAAAGAGGCAGAGGAGCTTAAAAAGCAGGAAGAAGTAAAGCAGCTTTTGAACTTAAAGCCAGAGCAGGCAGAGGGCGAGGCAAAATCTGAGGAAGAAGTTACAGAAACCAAAGAAGTTTCAGAACCAGAAGAAGCAAAACCTGAGGAAGAAGCTTCAGAACCAGAAGAAACAAAGCCTGAGGAAGCTGTTTTAGAACAAGAAGAAGCAAAATCCGAGGAAGAAGCTACAGAACCAGAAGAAGCAAAATCCGAGGAAGAAGCTTCAGAACCAGAAGAAACAAAAACTGAGGAAGAAACTTCAGAACCAGAAGAGGCAGAATCAGAGGAAAAAGCTTCAGAACCAGAAGAAGTAGAATCAGAGGAAGAAGCTTCAGAACCAGAAGAAGCCAAATCTGAGAAGGAATCTTTAGAAGCTACAAATACAACTGATATTGCTTTTGCTCGTTTATTACAGCAGGCAAAAGAAACTCAAAGTCGTATTCAGAAACTTCCAAAGCAGGAAACTGTAAAGGAAGAAGATCAAAAGACACAGGAAAGTGAATCTTTGCCAAAGGAAGAGACAAAAGAGACTGAAACTGTTTCTCCAGAGCCAGTTGAAGAAGATTTTGTTTCTGAGATTGAGGAAGCAGAAAGCTCCATTCAAAAAGAAATTGCTGCGGCACAAAAGTTTGAAAAGGAACTTGATGTGCTGCAAAAGAAGATGGCACAGAATGTGCAGGATCTTCAGGAAGAAAAGAATGAAGCAGAAAAAACAAAAGTTTTTGACAAAGCGGATCTTGATCAAATTCAGCAGGTAGAAGCAAATCCTTCTAGCGAAGATACTGAATCGGCAGAGGAATCAGAGCAGGAAGAAGCTGCTATTGAAACTGATGCTGAAATTAATAATGATATTGAAACTGATATTGCATATGATACAGAGGAATCTGAGAATGTAGACAGTGAGGAAGCTGAAACCTTCTTTGAAGAAGAGGAAGAAGACGAAGATGATGAGGAGTGGGAAACCTCCGCGGATAATTTTGTTGCTTCTCTTTTAAAGACGGGTGCAAAGCTTACTAATACATCAGAACCAGTGATTCGCGAAGAGGAAGAGACAACTTCTGAGACAGTTGAATCGGAATCAGAAAATCAAAACATTGAAGATGAATCTGTAGAAACTGATTCTTCAAAAGCATTTTCAGAAGAAACAGAGTCTTCTGAAAATGAGTCTGCAGAAGTAGAGCCTTCAAAAGATGACTCTGCAGAAATAGATGAAGAAGAATCACTTGAAGAAAGTGAAGATGAGTCTTTAACAGATGAAGTCGCAGACTACATAGAAAATTCTGATAATTCTGATGATTCTTATGATGAAGATTCTGATGATGCAGTTGATTCTTATGACGATAATTCAGACGATGCAGCTGATTTAGAAGAAGATTCTAAAGAGGAAGCTGCTAGCGATCTTGTAGAAGAATCATTGAGTGATGAGTATTCACAAGATGAATATTCGGAAGATGATTATCAAAAAGAGGATGACAGTTTTGAAGATGAAAATGATTCTAAAACAGAGAATCAAAACGAATCCTCAGTAAAGAGCATGCCAAGAGCAACTCTTGTGGATGACTCCGTCTATGAATATGAAAAGGCCATTATCGATGATTTGAAGCAGGAAGATGTCAGCCGATATGTCGATGTGGATGAGGAAACATATGAAGAAGTAAAGAAGAAAAAGCATCATGTCGTACCGATTGTGATTCTTGTTCTTGTTTCTTCGATTGCGCTTGCCGCAGCGATCCTTGCAGCGACAGGTCATCTTGGAGAGTTTGTAAATGCACTAAACGAGCAGTTTTCATCTGGAAATCAGCCAGACGCAGACGAGTCTGCAAAGCTTCCAGACAAAGCTTCTGACAAATCATTAGAAGAGAATACTGAAAAAGAGCATTCATCAGAGGTTAAGTCATCTGAAACACAAACGTCATCTGAGACAGCTCTATCATCAAGTGCAGATGATAATTCAGAAAATAATAACGAAAATAATCAAACTTCCCAGAATACAGCAGCTGATACAGCTGCTGTATCTGATAGTGCAGAAATTACTTCAAGTGCAGGCAGCACAGAGCCATCTTCCTTAAAAGAAGAGAGCAGCACACCAGAAAAATCTGTGGATGAAGCAGAAACTGAATCAGAATCAGACATAGAATCTCAAACAGAATCTGAGTCTGAGACAGAATCAGAGACAGAAACAGAAAAAGAGTCTCAAACAGAGAAAGAATCAGAGACAGAATCTGAAACAGAGACAAAGACAGCTTCCACTGAACAAGAGAAAACAAGTCTTGAGCAGACAGAAACAAGCACACAAGATGCTGAAAATAGAACTGAATCAGAGTCAGAATCAGAGAGAGAAACTGAGAAAGAATCTCAAACAGAATCTGAATCAGAGACAGAAACAGAGAAAGAGTCTCAAACAGAGAAAGAATCTGAAACAGAATCTGAGACAGAAACTGAAATTGAGACAGAGTCTGAATCTGAGACAGAAACTGAGATGGAGACAGAAGCAGAATCCGAGTCTGAGGAGGATAATACAAATCCATATCATGAAGCGGCAAAAGCAAAGTATCCAACTTTTTCAAATGAAAGCTATACTCCAATTCCAGATGTTTCTTCGGGATGTATTTACGCAAAATATACCAATTTTGATGAGGCTTTTCAGACGCTCTATACTAATCAGAGTGATTTGCCAGGAGCAACGCAGGTTGCACTGAATACACCGGGATTTAATATTATTGGTTATCGTGTTTATATGCTTGCTTATCAGGATGGTATTCTGAATGCGTATAGTACACAGCTTGATGGCACAGATCTGCAGCTGAGTGCAGCAAACGTTGGCACAGAAGCATATATCATGAATGGAAGCATTTTCTCAGAAAATCGTGAATATTCAATGACAGGAGATCCTGTAGGAACAGCATATCCGTATATCAAACGTTTCCTTACATTTGGTGAGGATAAGGTTTACTATTTGGATACAGATGGAGACATAACAAGAAGCGATTATCAGCATACAGCTATTCAGCGTCTTGAACTAGGCATTGATGATGGCAATGATGTGGCTTGGGCACAGGTTATGGGACCGTATCTTATTTATTATGATACAAAGACAGAGCTTATGTACAGCTGCAACTTAGATGTAGGCACGATTGTTTTGCTTGACTTTGATGGAGTCTCAGACCCATCTGGTCTTTGTGGAAATGGAAATTGGGTCTATGGTCTGTATGATGGAAAGCTTGCAAAGGTTCGTCCAAATGGAAGTGAACTTCAAACTATTTATGAGCCGGATGATTCACTAGAGCTTGTATCAGTGGAGCATGCCATGGAAAATTATATTATTTTGACTGCAAAGAACACTGCAAATATAAAAACGAGTGCAGAAAATAATTCAGCAGATTCTAATGCAAGAATCAAAACGTATTGTTATAACCTGCAAACTGGAGAGTTGACTCAACTTTCAGCCGAATAAAAAGTTTGAGGGCAAGGGTTTTAATGCCCTTGCCCTTTTACTATATAAGCAGAAAAAAAGGAGGAATATTTGATGATTTACGACGTATTAGAATATGGTGCGAAGGCAGATGGAGTAACAAATGACGCTGCCGCTATTCAGAAAGCAATTGACGAATGCAGTGCTGCCGGTGGCGGTCAGGTTGTGCTTAGAAGCGGAAGAACATATTATTCAAGCTCCATTATTATAAAGCCATATGTAGATCTTCATTTAGAGAGAGGAAGCGTATTAAAGGCGCATAGCGATCTGACAACTTATTTTCATCCAAATGAGGGTCAGAAGGATAATGGTGTAAAGATTGAGGGAACACCAGTAACATTAAAGCCATCATATGCTTTTATTTATGCGAAGGATGCCGACCATATGGCAATCACAGGAGATGGCGTTATTGACGGAAATGCATTTGCATTTGTAAAGCAGGTAAGCCAGTACTACGTTACAGGCGATTTTTATCCGCGCCCGACTGTCATCTATGTAGAACATTGTAATCATATCAATTTTACAAATATTATTATCAGAAATGTTTCGTTCTGGACTTTGCACACCGCAGGCTGTGATGATGTATTGATTGACCGCATTCGCATTTTAAATGATTTGAATGTTGCAAACTCTGATGGTATTGATCCAGACCATAGCACAAATGTACGCATTATAGGCTGCCATATTGAGTGTGGTGATGATTGTATTTGTCTGAAGAGTTCTGCAGGAAACATGGAATATGGTCCGACAAAAAATGTGCTGATCAGTGATTGTACATTAATTTCCACTTCCGCAGCATTGAAGATCGGAACAGAAGGAACTGGCAATTTTGAAAATCTGACAGTAAATAATTGTATTATCAGCGGCAGCAATCGTGGAATTTCTATTCAGATTCGCGATGGTGGTCATGTAAAAAATGCAATGTTTTCAAATATCATCATCGAGACACGCCGTTTCGCAGATTGCTGGTGGGGCTGCGGTGAGCCAATCAGCATAACAACACATAATCGTGTGCCAGAGAAGCAGTCTGGCCATATTTCAGGAATTACATTCCGCAATATCACCTGCGACTCAGAGAATGGTGTATTTTTATCGGGAAGTGATGGAAACCATATTGAGGATGTGCTATTTGAGGATGTCAAGGTAAAGATTCATTCAAAGAGCAAATGGCCAAAGGGGCTGTATGATTTAAGACCAGGCTTTGGACAGAAGATTGAAGAGATTCCAAGCGCTGGCTTCTATATGAGAAGAGCAGATGGCGTGACTATACGAAATAGCCGTGTTGTTTTCGAAGGCGAAGAGCGCGCCTGCTTTGGAGAGGCAATCCATGCGCAGGATTGTGCAGATCTTGTAATTGAAGGCTTTAAAGGAGAAGCAGCAAGACCAGAGTTAGAAGCAATTGTAATTGAATAAATGCATTGTAACGTAGCAATTCGCAAGTATCAATTAGAGTAGAAAAAGAGGAAGCAGAAAAACAATGAAATTTGATAAGCTGATTGAGCTCTTAAAGGAAATGGAGACAACAATAGAAGCAGAAGAAAATCAGACACTTCTTGAAAAATTAAATCGAGAGGAAATGATCAATACGATGCAGTTTCTTCAAAGATGTGCAGCGCAGGCAGGGTATTATTATAATCTGCAGGCACCCGGCAGTGAATTTGGTACTATGAAGCTGCAGACAGCAGAAAATGATGATCCTATTGTGGCACAGGTAAAAAACGTCACCCAGTTGATTGCCCGGATTAGCCATTCAACGCAGGAACAGGCCGATGGGCTTTCCAGCCTGACCCGTGCGGTGGATGAGCTTAACCTGATCACCCAGAAAAACGCCGAGTTAGTGGAAGAGAGTGCGCAGGTGTCGGCGATGGTGAAACACCGCGCCAGCCGACTGGAAGACGCGGTGACGGTGCTGCATTAATCGGTATGCCGGATCCGGCAATCGGTGATTAATCCAGTTGCGTAATATCAAAAGCGGCGCGGTCGATCACCGCAATGATCTTTTTTATTTGTGCATCAGTGATATCGCTCTGGTTGACGCGTAAATCCAGTACCGCTTTAAAATTATCCAGCGCCCGCTTCATTTGCGGGTTCTGGCGCAGCGCTGCGCCAACGCAACGCGCTTTGATGCGTTCTTCAATCATCTCCACCTGTTCGCGGTTTTCTTCCAGCCACTGCGCGCCTTGTTCGGTCAACGCAATCTGCTTCTTACCACCTTCCTCTTCGCGGATGGTAATCAGCGACTGCTCCTGCAGAAAATCCAGCGTCGGGTAGATGACACCCGGGCTTGGGGTGTAATTCCCCTGGGTTAGATTCTCAATCGCTTTAATCAATTCGTAACCGTGGCTGTCATCGCGCGAGAGAATATCCAGAATCACCAGACGTAATTCACCGTGACCAAAGAAACGTTGCCGACGACCGCCGCCGCGACCGTGGCGACCACCGCAGCATTGACCGTGTTCATGCTGGTGACCGTGTCCGCAGTGCTCGTGTTCTGACTTCTCACCTTTGCAGCAGCCCTCATGGCGTGGCTGGCCTTCATGTTTACAACACCCTTCGTGATGATGGCTCATATCAGCCTCCTTTTGCTTAATTAGATATATCTAATTTATATCTGATATGAGCACTCTTGCAAGAATAAAAATGATTTTTAAATGTGGACTCATCTCACACGTAGGCCGGATAAGGCGTTCACGCCGCATCCGACATTGAGCAATAATGCTTGATAAGAGGTTGCGCGTCTTATCAGACTACAGATATATCAGTTCTACAAATCGCTTGCATTTATCATGATTAACAATCATTATCATTTACGAAAATTATTTAGATATATCTGATTACCATCACGAAGGCGATAACAATGAATAACTCCCCCCGCTACCCGCAGCGCGTTCGCAATGATCTGCGCTTCCGTGAACTGACTGTGTTACGCGTTGAGCGCATCAGCGCCGGTTTTCAGCGCATTGTCCTCGGCGGCGAGGCGCTGGACGGTTTTACGTCGCGCGGCTTTGACGATCACAGCAAACTCTTCTTTCCTCAACCTGACGCTCACTTTGTGCCGCCAACGGTAACGGAAGAGGGCATCGTCTGGCCGGAAGGACCACGCCCACCGTCGCGTGACTATACGCCGCTGTATGACGAACTACGCCATGAACTGGCGATCGATTTCTTTATTCACGACGGTGGGGTCGCCAGCGGCTGGGCGATGCAGGCGCAACCGGGCGATAAACTTACGGTGGCAGGTCCGCGCGGTTCGCTGGTGGTGCCGGAAGATTACGCGTATCAGCTGTATGTCTGCGATGAATCCGGAATGCCCGCACTGCGCCGCCGCCTGGAAACGTTGAGCAAACTTGCCGTTAAACCGCAAGTTAGTGCGCTGGTTAGCGTGCGGGATAACGCCTATCAGGATTATCTCACGCACCTTGATGGTTTTAATATCGAATGGCTGGCACATGATGAGCAGGCGGTAGATGCGCGTCTGGCGCAGATGCAAATCCCTGCCGATGATTACTTCATCTGGATAACCGGCGAAGGCAAAGTCGTTAAGAATTTAAGCCGTCGCTTTGAAGCGGAACAGTATGACCCACAGCGGGTACGCGCGGCGGCTTACTGGCACGCAAAGTAACTGATATATAAAAAGAAAAAGGCTGACGATTTCTCGTCAGCCTTTGCTATGTCTGGTGGCCCCTGCTGGACTTGAACCAGCGACCAGGCGATTATGAGTCGCCTGCTCTAACCACTGAGCTAAGGGGCCATGGTAGCGGATTATAAAGTAACTCCGTGTCGCAATCCAGCCATTACCGCGCGCCTGCTGTTTTTATAAACAATGTATTTTCAATCCGTTATACTTTTCCTGGTGATGTTAGAAAGGAGTAAATATGGTTGAGGATATTTTGGCTCCAGGGTTACGGGTCGTGTTTTGCGGTATCAACCCTGGGCTTTCATCCGCCGGGACTGGTTTTCCCTTTGCTCATCCGGCAAATCGCTTCTGGAAGGTGATATATCAGGCCGGGTTTACCGACCGTCAGTTGAAGCCGCAGGAGGCACAGCATCTGCTGGATTATCGTTGTGGCGTCACCAAACTGGTAGACCGTCCAACGGTGCAAGCCAATGAAGTGTCAAAGCAGGAGCTGCACGCAGGCGGGCGTAAGCTAATTGAAAAAATAGAAGATTATCAGCCGCAGGCGTTGGCGATTCTGGGCAAACAAGCATATGAACAGGGATTCAGCCAGCGCGGTGCACAGTGGGGGAAACAAACGCTCACCATTGGTTCGACGCAGATTTGGGTGCTGCCAAATCCCAGTGGTTTAAGTCGCGTTTCACTGGAGAAACTGGTTGAAGCGTATCGCGAGCTGGACCAGGCGCTGGTAGTGCGTGGCTTGTGAAGTACAGTGTAACGAAGTTATGAGCGGGCCAGGCACCGCTCCTCACCGCTACTGGCTTATTCTTCCGCCAAACGGTCTCTGACTACCATAAGCGCAAATCCCAGCAGATTTTTCCCCTTCCAGTGAGATGGCACACCGGCATGGGGATGATCTTTTGCAAGGCCAATCCCCCAGATTTTATCCACCGGGCTGGCTTCAACCAGAATGCGAGGCTGCGTATTCAGCAGGAATGTTTTTAATGCCGAATGTTGGCTAAATTTATGGTAGTTCCATTCGCAGACCAGATCAAAGCAGCAAGCTTGCCAGCATTGCTCGTCAAAGTTTGTCACCTGTCGCCCCAGCTTTTTGGCTTCTGCCGGGGTCGCCGCCGCCAGAATTCTGGCAAGTGTTTTACTGTCATTAAACAGCCGCGCTTTTCCCGCCATCATCCAGTGTTCTGCGGTGGCATAGGTTATACCATCATAGGTAAAAGGCGAACCCTGCCACCACTGGCTAAAGCAAGAGGCGGTAATTTCGTGATTCGCGGCAGGTTGATGGCCCCAGAACCACAGGTATTTCACCTTTTTCCCGGCATCGAGAGCGGAAATAAGGGCGGGGAGAGAGTAGTATCCTTGCTGCATTGCCAGATTTCCTTAAAAAAAAGCCCTCACGATGGAGGGCTTATGCACATCTTTACAATTAATCGTCCAGGAAGCTACGCAGCACTTCAGAACGGCTCGGGTGACGCAGTTTGCGCAGCGCCTTCGCTTCGATCTGACGGATACGTTCGCGGGTAACGTCGAACTGTTTACCCACTTCTTCCAGCGTGTGGTCGGTGTTCATATCGATACCGAAACGCATACGAAGAACTTTTGCTTCACGCGCGGTCAGGCCAGCCAGCACGTCGTGCGTTGCCGCACGCAGGCTTTCGGTGGTCGCAGAATCCAGCGGCAGCTCGAGGGTGGTATCCTCGATGAAATCCCCCAGATGCGAATCTTCATCATCACCGATCGGCGTTTCCATGGAGATTGGCTCTTTGGCGATCTTCAGCACTTTGCGGATCTTGTCTTCCGGCATCAGCATACGTTCAGCCAGTTCTTCCGGCGTCGGTTCACGGCCCATCTCTTGCAGCATCTGGCGAGAAATACGGTTGAGTTTGTTGATAGTCTCAATCATATGCACCGGAATACGGATGGTGCGCGCCTGATCCGCGATAGAACGGGTGATCGCCTGACGGATCCACCAGGTTGCGTAGGTGGAGAACTTGTAACCACGGCGGTATTCGAATTTATCAACCGCTTTCATCAGGCCGATGTTACCTTCCTGAATCAGGTCAAGGAACTGCAAGCCACGGTTGGTGTATTTCTTGGCGATAGAAATAACCAGACGTAAGTTCGCTTCAACCATCTCTTTCTTCGCACGGCGGGCTTTCGCTTCACCGATGGACATACGACGGTTGATATCTTTAACCTGCTCGATGGTCAGGCCGGTTTCTTCTTCAATCTGCTGCAGTTTCTGCAGGGCGCGATGCACTTCTTCAGAGACATCGTGCAGTTTTTCCGACCACGGCTTGTTCATCGCAATTGCCGCGTTGAACCAGGTATCGCTGGTTTCGTTGCCGGTAAACAGGGTAATGAAGTTTTTCTTCGGCATTTTGCACTGCTCAACGCAGAGCTTCATGATCAGACGTTCTTGCGTACGAACGCGGTCCATCATGACGCGCATGCTGTTGACCAGGTAGTCAAACTGCTTTGGCACCAGGCGGAACTGTTTGAATACTTCAGACAGTTTCAGGATCTCTTCCTGAGCGGCAGCGTGACTGCGACCTTTCGCTTTGATGGTGTCACGCGTTACAACGTACTGAGCGCGCAGTTCCGCAAATTTTTCACGAGCCAGTTCCGGGTCGATGCTGTTGTCATCATCGGCGCTGTCGTCATCGCCATCTTCTTCGTCTTCATCTTCGTCATCGTCCAGATCTTCCTGGGAAAGCTCAGAACCGACGTGAGTGGCGGTAGGTGCCAGATCTTCTTCTGCGTTCGGGTCAACAAAGCCGGTGATCAGATCGGACAGACGCGCTTCTTCTGCTTCAACACGATCGTACTGTTCCAGCAGATAGGTGATCGCTTCCGGATATTCAGCAACGGAGCATTGAACCTGGTTGATCCCGTCTTCAATACGCTTAGCGATGTCAATTTCGCCTTCGCGGGTCAACAGTTCAACGGTGCCCATTTCACGCATGTACATGCGTACCGGGTCAGTCGTGCGCCCGATTTCAGATTCCACGCTGGAAAGCACCTGCGCGGCGGCTTCGGCAGCATCTTCGTCCGCGGTGTTTTCAGCCAGCATCAGATCATCGGCATCCGGTGCTTCTTCCATCACCTGAATGCCCATGTCGTTGATCATTTGGATGATGTCTTCGATCTGATCTGAATCGACGATATCTTCCGGCAGATGGTCATTGACCTCGGCATAGGTCAGATAGCCTTGCTCCTTACCACGGGTGACAAGAAGTTTCAGCTGTGACTGCGGGTTTTGCTCCATAAGACGGTATCCACACTTATTTCATGAGGTTGGTGTTGGGCGATTGACCCGATGTCCTTCAGCCGTTAACGCTGAAATCCAACGGTTGTTTACCGCCAACGATAATTACGAGGGCGTACTTATATATTTGCCGCTGCCTCTCTGTGCGGCTGTCGGGGGCTTCCCGATCGCTCTTCGGCACTTAAGCCGTTAAATCACTTTTTCGCCAGCTCCTGGTTTAATGTCCAGAGCTCCAGGCGTTCTTCGTTGCTTAAACCATGCGTGCGCTCACGAGCGATTAACTCTTCCTGGCGCAGTTCAAGCAGCGAATCAAACATATGGTTGAGTGAGTCGGTGAAGGTTTGCTCAGCAATATTCTTATCTGCTATATCGTCCCACATCGACAGTTTTTCAAGGGTGGCAGCATTATTTGTACCACGATAGTGCTCTAAAAGTTGCCCGGTGGTCAGACCTGGCTGGGAGAGACAAGTGTTGACCAGTTCTCTGAATAAGCCAAGTCCAGGGAGCTTATTTTCATCCAGATTCCCAAGCGGCGGGACCAACGTCGCTAATTCTGGATTTTGCACCAGCAACCCTATAAGTATACGCATGGTCGTGCGTTTTAGCTGCGGAACAGGGCGAGAAACGCCGCTCTCTGCCGCTTTTGGCATTAATCGTTCAAGCTGGCTGTCATCAAGTATGCCTAATTTGTTGCCTAATTCCTGACGAAGATATATTCGCAGCGTTTCGCCCGGCACTTGCGATATCAATGGCAGTGCCAGCGTACTCAAACGTGCGCGCCCGTCAGGGGTACTCAGATCAACTTGCGGCATCAGACTGTTAAACAGAAATGCGGAGAGTGGCATCGCCTGCTCCATCCGCGCTTCAAACGCTTCTTTACCTTCTTTTCGTACCAGCGTGTCAGGGTCTTCGCCATCAGGCAAAAACATAAAGCGTAGCTGACGACCGTCTGTCATGTAAGGCAGCGCCGTTTCCAGCGCTCGCCAGGCGGCATCGCGGCCTGCACGGTCGCCGTCATAACAGCAAATGACATTGTTGGTCGCGCGGAACAACAGTTGTATGTGATCGGCAGTGGTTGACGTACCTAACGACGCAACGGCGTAATTAATGCCGTATTGCGCCAGCGCCACCACGTCCATATAGCCTTCGACCACAAGCAGACGATTGGGTTCAGCGTTATCCTGCTGCGCTTCATAAAGACCGTAAAGCTGGCGGCCTTTATGGAAAATGTCCGTTTCCGGCGAGTTCAGGTATTTGGGGGTATCGTTGCCCAGCACGCGTCCGCCAAAACCAATCACCCGACCGCGTTTATCACGAATGGGGAACATCACCCGCTCGCGGAAACGGTCGTAACTGCGCCCCTGATCGTTAGTGACCAACATGCCCGCATCAATCAATGACTGGCGATTTTCTGGATTGCCGCCAAACCGCTTCAGGACGTTGTCCCAGCCAGGGGGGGCAAAACCAATCGCAAAGCGGGCGATAACCTCGTGGCTTAATCCGCGTTTTTCCAGATACTGGCGCGCAGACGTGGCAACAGGTTGCTGTAAAGATTGTTGGTAAAACGTATTCAGACCGTCCATCAACTGATAAAGCGTTTGTCGTTGATGGCGCTCGATCTGGCTGGGGCCGCTACCTGCTTCAAATGGCACTTCAAGATTGTGCATTGCTGCCAGCTCTTCGACCGTTTCGACGAACTCAAGCTTGTCGTAGTTCATCAGGAAGTCGATCGCGTTGCCGTGCGCGCCACATCCAAAGCAGTGGTAAAACTGTTTCTCACCGTTAACGGTGAATGATGGGGTTTTCTCGTTGTGGAATGGACAACACGCGTGGAAATTCTTGCCCTGCTTTTTCAGCTTCACACGGGCATCGATCAGATCGACGATGTCAGTGCGTGCCAGCAGATCATTAATGAATACGCGTGGGATTCGTCCAGCCATAGGCCCCGATTTTTAGCAATTCATAAACGAAAATAAGCCGCGCATTCCTTTCGGAAGCACGGCCTTACAACTACAACTCGGTCTGATCGGAGAGCAACGCTCTCGGGGAATTAGTACAGACGAGTGCGGCGTGCGTTTTCGCGAGCCAGTTTCTTCGCGTGACGTTTCACTGCAGAAGCTTTAGCGCGCTTACGTTCGGTAGTCGGTTTTTCATAGAACTCACGACGACGAACTTCCGCCAGAACACCTGCTTTTTCGCAGGAACGCTTGAAGCGACGCAGAGCTACGTCGAACGGCTCGTTTTCACGTACTTTAATTACCGGCATGTGCCTCTCACCTTTGATTAATTCGGTTTGCCGCTGGCATCAACGCCAGCTTATTTCAAAATGGTGCGGAATTTTACTGCAATTGCTGCTGCTTTGTAAAGCACCGCGGCCTTTTTTGAAAGGGACTTTTATAAGGGTGAGGAGTATACACGAGGCTTTCTCCAGGGGCGAACAAAGTTTTACATCAACCCGCATTGGTCCTACACTGCGCGGTAATAAAGCGAGGTAAAACAAGTCATGCGTGTACTGGGTATTGAAACTTCCTGCGATGAAACCGGCATCGCCATTTACGACGATGAAAAAGGTTTGTTAGCCAACCAATTGTATAGTCAGGTGAAATTGCACGCTGACTACGGCGGCGTCGTGCCTGAACTGGCCTCCCGCGATCACGTGCGTAAAACCGTACCGTTGATCCAGGAGGCGCTAAAGGAGTCTGGTTTAACGGCAAAAGACATTGATGCTGTGGCCTATACCGCAGGCCCAGGATTAGTCGGCGCACTGCTGGTTGGCGCGACCGTGGGGCGTTCTCTGGCGTTTGCCTGGGACGTTCCGGCAATCCCGGTACATCATATGGAAGGACATCTGTTAGCGCCGATGCTGGAAGATAACCCACCGGAATTTCCGTTTGTCGCGCTGCTGGTTTCCGGCGGTCATACGCAGTTAATCAGCGTGACTGGCATTGGTCAGTACGAGCTGCTCGGTGAGTCTATTGATGATGCCGCCGGTGAAGCGTTTGATAAAACCGCGAAGCTGCTGGGGCTGGATTATCCTGGCGGACCGTTACTGTCGAAAATGGCGGCTCAGGGTACTGCCGGGCGCTTTGTCTTCCCGCGCCCGATGACCGACCGTCCGGGGCTGGATTTCAGCTTTTCTGGTCTGAAAACCTTTGCGGCGAACACGATTCGTGACAACGGCACCGACGACCAGACGCGTGCTGATATCGCCCGCGCCTTTGAAGATGCGGTGGTCGATACGTTGATGATTAAGTGTAAGCGAGCACTGGATCAGACGGGCTTTAAGCGACTGGTAATGGCAGGCGGCGTGAGTGCTAACCGCACGTTACGGGCGAAGCTGGCTGAAATGATGAAAAAACGCCGTGGCGAAGTGTTCTACGCGCGTCCGGAATTTTGTACTGATAACGGCGCGATGATCGCCTATGCCGGAATGGTGCGGTTTAAAGCAGGCGCGACGGCGGATCTCGGCGTTAGCGTGCGTCCGCGCTGGCCGCTGGCGGAGTTACCGGCCGCGTAAAACTATTGGGTGCCGGAGAGTCACTTCCGGCACCGTCCTCACTTAAAGCAACACCACGGGCATCCACAGTAAGCCGGTAATCACCAGCAATACGAGGAATATCAGCCCAAAAATTGCCCCCAGTCGCCAGTAATCCACCGTTGGCAGATAACCACTACCGTAGTAAATCGGACTGGGTCCGGTGGCGTATGGCGTAAGAATGCTCCCCAGACCAATTGCCGCGCCAACCATCAGGCAGAACACCGGCAGCGGGATTTCCGGCATCGCCAGCGCGGCGGCAATCATCATCGGTGCGAGAGCGGAGGTATACGCCGTGGCGCTGGCGAAAAAGTAGCGCAGCAGATAAAAGACCACAATCAACGCCACCATCACTATCGTTGGCGAATAACCGCTTAAGCTGCCTGCTAACAGTTTGCCAAACCAGCTAATAAAACCGGTGTTGTTGAGTCCGGTAGCGAGGGTGATAAGCGAGGCCAGCCAGAAGAAAACGTTCCACGCGGCTTTATTACTGACAATGTCGTCCCAACTGATAATGCGCAGAAGCAGCATCAGCGCCACCACGCTGTAACCGACCATCGCGGCATCGATATAATCACCGCCGAAAATCCACAGCACCAGCGCGCCTACCATCAGCCCCAGCATCCGTTTTTCACGCGAACAGAGCGGGCCCATTGCCTGCAGTTCCGTCTCTGCCCAGCGCGGCACCTGATCACCAGACTTCAGTACCGGCGGGTACAGCACGTAAGCCAGCCAGGGAACCAGCAGAACCAGTAAAATACTGAGCGGCAACATCCCGAGGAACCAGTCGCCCCAACTCAGTGTGGCGTGAGATGCGCTTTTCATCAGGCCAATTAACAGCAAGTTAGGTGCCATCGCCGTCAGGAAAATGGCGCTGGTCACGCAGTCGGCAACAATCCCCATCCACATGATGTACGAGCCAATGCTGCGCGAACTGCTGTCGTTTGGTTGTGATTGATAGAGCGGTGGCAGGTTACGGATGATGGGATAGATAATCCCCGCACCACGCGCCGAGTTGGACGGTGTTACAGGTGCCAGGATAAGCTCGGAGAACATCACCGCATAGCCGAGAAACAGCGTGCGATGCCCCATCTTTTTCACCAGAATCAGCGCGATACGTCGCCCCAGCCCGGTTTTTTCATAGCCTGTGCCAAACATAAAGGCGGCGAAAATCAGCCAGATAACCGAATTAGAAAAACCAGAAACCGCCCAGGAGAGGGATTTGGCGGTGAACTTAAAACCTGGCTGGGCGAGCTGCTCCGGGCTGAACAGCAGCCAGGGAGAGAGAATGGCGATAATGGAGATACCCACCATCGCCACCACGGCACCCGGCACGGGTTCGAGGATCAGTCCAACGATCACGCCAGTAAAAACAGCAAAGTAGAGCCAGGTATGACTCTCCAGCCCTGCGGGAACCGGAATTAGAGCAATAATGGCGATGACCGCCAGCGGCGCAAGGTATCGCCACCATTCAGTGGAAGGTTTCATCGTGTTATGCCTGCGAAAAAGGAGAGGGGCGAGCCTCTCCGGGAGGGTTATTTGATGTAATGGACGTGCTCGCAGATCTCTTCCACGATGGGATCGCGGCGTTCGGCGAACAGCTTTTTGTTTTCGGCTATCAGGTTGTTGCCGTGGGTATCAATAGAGACAATCAGCGGGCCGAACTCTTTGACCCGGCAGACCCACAGTGACTCCGGCATCCCGAGTTCTGTCCAGTGCACTTCTTCAATCTCTTCCACCTGGGTTGCCGCCAGTACTGCGCAGCCTGCCGGGAAAATCACATGTAGCGCCTTGAATTTCTGGCAGCCTTCTTCGGTCAGCGGCCCCATTCCGCCTTTGCCGACCACCAGTTTCACGCCGGTCTGTTCGATAAATTCACGTTCAAAACTTTCCATACGCATACTGGTTGTCGGGCCGACGGATACCATCTCCCATTTGTCGCCGTTTTTGCGCACGATGGGGCCAGCGTGGAAAATCGCTTTGCCGTTGAGATCGTAAGGGATCGGACGTTTGAGTTCGATCAAGCGACGGTGACAAACGTCACGGCAGGTCACCAGCGTACCGGTCAGGTAGATCACATCGCCGACGCGAATATCTTGCAGATCTTCAGCTTTGATCGGGGTTGTCAGGATCTTTTTCATAACGCGCTCCGGGTGTGAGACAGATTTTCAAAGGTGAGATCGGCATGAACCAGCAGTGTGCCGCGACGATGCGCCCAGCAGCCTGTAGAAACAGCAACGCCGATGGTTGACGGATGGCGGGCGGCAGATTCGATATGTACGCCCATCACTGAACTGTTGCCAGTCAGCCCTTGTGGACCAATCCCCAGACGGTTGAGTCCTTCTTCCAGGCGTAGCTCCAGCTCTGCCGCTTTCGGATTGGGGTGGCGGCTGCCAATCGGGCGCAAAATGGCTTTACGCGAGAGCACGGCGGCGGTTTCCACCGAGGTGGCGATGCCAACGCCCACAAGTACCGGCGGACAGGCGTTTACGGCGAGGGTGGAGATATTTTCGAAGACGAATTTCACTACGCCTTCGTAGCCTTCTGACGGCATTAACACTTTCGAGCGGCCTGGTAGCGTGCAGCCGCCGCCTGCCATGTAAACTTCGATTTCCGCATCGTCATTGTCGGGGATGATGTCCCAGGTGACCCACGGTACGCCGCTGCCGGTATTTTTGCCGGTGTTTACTTCGTCAAAAATTTCTACCGCATTGTGACGCAGTGGCGCTTTGACGGTTGCCTCTTCCACGGCTTGTTTGAGTATGCTTTGCAGCTCGCCAAGCAGTGGGAAACGGGAACCGACCTTAACAAAAAACATGATTTCGCCGGTGTCCTGACAGGCAGGACGATTCAGGTCGATCGCTTTTTGCATGTTATCGAACATCGTGTGGTAGATGATTTTTCCCATCGACGATGTTTCGGCATCCTTTAGCTGTTTTAGTTTGTCCACCACGTCATCGGGCATTCGGGTAGAAATCATGGCGGTAAAGTTAGCGACAATCTCCGTCAACTTATTCACTGCCTGTTGCTTATTACTTTCGCTCATCATGGCAACTCCAGTTTATGTATTTGTCTGGAAAAATTCACCGCCACAAACTACCACTAAAAATGTGGTTTTATATTTTTTGCTGCCGTGAATATGTAATTCACAGTTCGTGAATCAACGCGAAAATAAGAATGAATATTGCGCCAGAGCAGGGAATGGCAATGTTTTACGAAATACACTGCGCTTATCACAACTGCGGATAATTAACGATGCTGAATAGCTGGCCTTTAGCCAAAGATTTGCAGGTACTGGTAGAAATCGTCCACAGCGGGAGTTTTAGCGCCGCAGCGGCGACGCTTGGGCAGACGCCTGCATTTGTCACCAAGCGGATCCAAATCCTTGAAAATACGCTGGCAACAACGCTGCTGAACCGCTCCGCTCGCGGCGTGGCGCTGACTGAAAGTGGCCAACGTTGTTACGAGCATGCGCTGGAAATCCTCACCCAATATCAGCGACTGGTCGATGACGTCACGCAAATCAAAACGCGCCCGGAGGGGATGATTCGTATTGGTTGCAGTTTTGGTTTTGGGCGCAGCCATATTGCGCCAGCCATTACCGAACTGATGCGCAATTATCCTGAGTTACAGGTGCATTTTGAATTGTTCGATCGGCAAATTGATTTAGTGCAGGATAATATTGATCTGGATATTCGTATTAATGACGAAATTCCTGATTATTATATTGCGCATCTGTTAACGAAAAATAAAAGAATATTATGCGCAGCACCTGAGTATCTGCAAAAATATCCGCAGCCACAATCCTTACAGGAATTAAGTCGTCATGATTGTCTGGTGACCAAAGAGCGCGATATGACCCACGGAATATGGGAGTTGGGGAACGGTCAGGAGAAAAAATCGGTGAAGGTAAGCGGGCATCTTTCCTCCAATAGCGGCGAGATAGTGTTGCAATGGGCGCTGGAGGGCAAAGGGATTATGTTGCGTTCCGAGTGGGATGTGTTGCCGTTTCTGGAGAGTGGCAAACTGGTGCGAGTATTGCCGGAGTATGCACAAAGCGCCAATATCTGGGCTGTTTACCGGGAGCCGCTCTATCGCAGCATGAAATTACGTGTCTGCGTGGAATTTCTGGCGGCATGGTGCCAGCAACGGCTGGGCAAGCCCGACGAAGGCTATCAGGTCATGTAAATCCACCAGAAATCACTCGGGATCCTTTTCGCGCTTTCTTTTGAATTTCGTCCAGATTTTTGTCTCCTGACGACGCCACAGACGCTGGATGTTGTCATGATGACGCAGCAGGATCAGGCAAGAGAGCATCGAAACCGGGAAGGTGAATTGTGGCTTAAACCACCAGACATAAAACGGAGCAATCAGTGCACTGACAATCGCTCCCAGCGACGAGTAACCACTCAATAGCACGGTCAGTAACCAGGTTCCCGCCATTACTCCAGTGAGATCCCAGCCAATTGGTGCGATGGCACCAAAAGCGGTAGCAACGCCTTTTCCTCCTTTAAAACCGAAGAAAACGGGCCAGATGTGTCCAAGACAGGCGGCGATGGCAATTAAGCCTAGCCAGAAGGGGCTGACACCTAATTCATACGCGCCCCAGACGGGCAACATTCCTTTCAGAACGTCGAAAATCAGTACTGCTACGGCTGCTCCCTTGCCACCGATACGTAACACATTGGTTGCGCCTGGATTGCCGGAGCCGCTTGTTCGCGGATCGGGCAGCCCACACAAGCGGCAAACCAGAATGGCACTGGAAATGGAGCCGCAGAGGTACGCGATGAGGATCATTCCAGGCGCGATTGCACTCATAAGCTGTTCCGTTTTGAAAATTCGTGTTCAACGATGAATCTGTGGATAATACGCACATTTCGCCGGAAGTGGTATCCGGTTAGCCAAAAAGCAGGCAGGACGTGATGGATATTGTATTTATAGAGCAACTTTCGGTAATCACCACTATTGGTGTTTACGACTGGGAACAGACCATCGAACAGAAGTTAGTGTTCGATATCGAAATGGCGTGGGATAACCGTAAAGCGGCGAAAAGTGATGATGTGGCGGATTGCCTCAGTTACGCTGACATTGCAGAAACGGTGGTCAGCCACGTCGAGGGGGCGCGTTTTGCGCTGGTGGAACGCGTGGCTGAAGAGGTGGCGGAGCTGCTGTTAGCACGCTTCAACTCGCCGTGGGTGCGTATCAAACTCAGCAAGCCAGGCGCAGTGGCGCGGGCGGCGAATGTTGGTGTCATCATTGAGCGTGGCAATAATCTGAAAGAAAATAATTAATTTTACAGCTGTTAAACCAAACGGTTATAACCTGGTCATACTGCAGTAGTTCGGACAAGCGTTACATTTTTATAATTTAGGGGTTTATTGATGAGCGATATGCACTCGCTGCTGATAGCGGCAATATTGGGTGTGGTCGAAGGATTGACAGAATTTCTGCCGGTATCCAGCACGGGCCATATGATTATTGTCGGTCACTTGTTGGGGTTTGAGGGCGACACGGCGAAAACCTTTGAAGTCGTGATCCAGTTAGGATCAATTCTGGCTGTGGTTGTCATGTTCTGGCGACGTCTGTTTGGCCTTATTGGTATTCACTTTGGTCGCCCGTTGCAGCACGAAGGAGAAAGCAAAGGCCGTTTAACGCTGATCCACATTTTGCTGGGGATGATTCCGGCGGTGGTACTGGGGCTGTTGTTCCACGACACGATTAAATCATTGTTTAACCCGATAAATGTGATGTATGCACTGGTCGTTGGCGGTCTGTTGCTGATTGCCGCTGAATGCCTGAAGCCGAAAGAGCCGCGTGCGCCGGGTCTTGATGATATGACCTATCGTCAGGCGTTTATGATTGGCTGTTTCCAGTGTCTGGCGCTGTGGCCGGGTTTCTCCCGTTCCGGGGCGACCATTTCAGGTGGGATGCTGATGGGTGTGAGCCGTTATGCGGCTTCCGAGTTCTCGTTCCTGCTGGCGGTGCCGATGATGATGGGCGCAACGGCGCTCGATCTCTACAAAAGCTGGGGCTTCCTGACAACCGGCGATATCCCGATGTTTGCCGTTGGGTTTATCACCGCTTTTGTGGTGGCGCTGATAGCGATTAAAACCTTCCTGCAATTGATTAAGCGCATTTCGTTTATTCCGTTCGCCATTTATCGCTTTATTGTGGCGGCTGCGGTGTATGTCGTGTTCTTTTGATTGAGGAATAGTGTCGGATATGACGCTTGTGCGTCTTATCCGACCTAAGGGATTTCTGCAATATACTGAATTTAAAAAGTTAATCAGGCTTTGGGCAACGTTGTTCCTTCCAGCTGGCTACCGCCGCAATCCGCCGTCGGGTCAGCTCCTCACGAATCTCCACACCTTTAAATCCTGCTTCAACGACGGCTTTTGTCGGCACTGACTGCGCCACTTCCCAGGCTTCGCGCAACCAGCGGCCTTGCGGGTAGTCCGCTGATTCAAAACCGGTTCTGCCGCGCACGTCAGCCTCGCTGGTCAGCGCCAGTTGCTCGACACGCTGCGGTTTACGCCAGGCGTCGATGGAATCAAACAATTTGACGATGGTTTTTGGGTTCAGCATTGGGAAGGTGTGGATGAGATCGTGAAACTCAGCCACCAGTCTGGCTAAATCGCGAATTTCATTTGGCACGCGCAGACGCTGGCATAGTTGTTCCACTAACTTAACACCCGCCGGGCCATGACCATGATGACGCGGCCAAAGTTCTGGTGGCGTCAGTCCTTTACCGAGATCGTGGCATAAAGTTGCGAAACGGACATCGACCTGCGGACTCAGCATCGCCGCCATTGAGAGCGTCATTAAGGTATGAATACCGGTGTCGATTTCCGGATGCCACCTGGCAGGGGCCGGAACGCCAAACAGGGCGTCAATTTCCGGGAATAAAACGCGCAGTGCGCCGCAATCGCGCAGTACCTGGAAGAACACCTGGGGATTGCGGGTGGTGAGGGCGTTTTCCGTCTCTTTCCATACCCGTTCAGGCGTCAGGTGTTCCAGTTCACCCGCATGGGTCATCTCGCGCATCAGCGCCAGAGTTTCATCGGCAATACGAAAACCGAGGTGGGCATAACGCGCAGCAAAACGCGCCACGCGCAGTACGCGTAACGGATCTTCGCCAAAAGCGGGGGAAACATGGCGCAGCAGACGATTTTGCAGATCGCCCAGACCGTTGTACGGGTCGATAATCTCGCCGTTATCGTCCTGGGCCAGCGCATTAATGGTCAGATCGCGACGCTTAAGATCATCTTCCAGCGTGACATCCGGTGCGGCATAGCAGGTAAAACCGGTGTAACCGGAACCGGATTTCCGTTCAGTACGTGCCAGCGCATACTCTTCATGCGTTTGCGGATGCAGAAAAACAGGAAAATCGCGGCCTACCTGCTGGTAGCCCGCGTCGAGCATCTCCTGTGGCGTACTGCCGACCACCACCCAATCTCTGTCTTTGACCGGTAGCCCTAACAATGCATCCCGAACAGCACCACCGACCAGATAAATCTTCACGCCATCATCCCTTCGTCAAATACACAATTCCTAATAATAAGACAGTGCAACGAAGAAGGCGATTTAGTTCATCCAGCGATCTTTGCGTTTGCGGCTTGGGATCAGGTGCGGCAGTACCAGACCGAGCAGCAAGCCAAGCCCCAGCACGCCGCCGCCATACATAAACCATTGCATGATGATGGTGCGCTGTTTGTCATCCAGCTGTACGCTGGCGGCATCGACCTTTTTCTGCGCGACAATCAGCTCGTTTTTCAGTTTCTGATTTTCTTCTTTTAACCCGTTGATCACGCTGTCGCTCTGCGCCACTTTTTGCTGCATTTCTGCGGTGCGCTGATTCCAGGTGTTATCGATATTGGTGAGTTTATCGGTCAGGGTTTTGACCTGATTTTCCAGATCTGGCACACGGGAGCGCAGGCTTGGCTCAGTGCTAAGTTGTTTCAACGGGATCCAGGCGGTACGGCCAGAGCTGTCTTTCACCTGGGCATAATTGGTGTTGGCGTCAGTTTGTAATAAGGTCACTTCCTCGCCGGCGTTAACCGTGCCTACGAGGCGATAATGATCTCCCGGACCGCTACGGACCCAGGTATTCAGTTCGTCAGAAACATAGCGCGTTTCTTCAGCGTGTGAGACGGCAGTCGCGCTAAGTGCGAGTAAAGTTAATCCGATCAGGCGTAATTTTGGCATCAGGCTGTCGTTATTGTCATGGAAAGTGGAACGATAGTAGTGGCATCAGTGTCGCTACGCAAAGCATTCGACATCAATCGGAATCCTCTGTGTCAGGTCTTGCCACTGCTTCAAACTTTTACGCCCGTCAAATTGCCCGTTGCATGGCAATTTGGCGCAAAATACTATCTACTGACAAAAAAGATCGCATTAAGTTCGCCGTTCATCGTCACTTATGTGACATAACCGATAAGTAAAGGCTATGGCTCAGGAAATCGAATTAAAGTTTATTGTTAATCACAGTGCCGTTGAGGCGTTGCGTGACCATCTCAATACGCTGGGCGGCGAGCACCATGACCCCGTGCAGTTGCTGAATATTTACTACGAAACGCCGGATAACTGGCTGCGTGGGCACGACATGGGCTTGCGTATTCGTGGCGAAAACGGTCGCTATGAGATGACCATGAAAGTTGCAGGAAGAGTGACAGGCGGCTTACACCAGCGCCCGGAATATAACGTGGCGTTGAGCGAACCGACGCTCGACCTGGCGCAGTTACCGACGGAAGTCTGGCCGAACGGCGAATTGCCTACCGATCTCGCTTCCCGCGTGCAGCCGCTGTTTAGCACCGATTTTTATCGCGAAAAGTGGCTGGTAGAGGTTGATGGTAGCCAAATTGAAATCGCCCTCGACCAGGGGGAAGTGAAAGCGGGTGAATTTGCTGAACCTATCTGCGAGCTGGAACTGGAACTGCTTAGCGGCGACACGCGCGCGGTGCTGAAACTGGCGAACCAACTGGTATCGCAAACCGGATTACGCCAGGGCAGCCTGAGCAAAGCGGCGCGTGGCTATCATCTGGCGCAGGGCAATCCGGCGCGTGAAATCAAACCGACCACCATTTTACATGTTGCGGCAAAAGCGGATGTCGAGCAGGGGCTGGAAGCGGCGCTCGAGCTGGCGTTAGCGCAATGGCAGTATCATGAAGAGCTGTGGGTACGCGGCAACGATGCGGCGAAAGAGCAGGTGCTGGCAGCCATTGGCCTGGTCCGTCATACGCTGATGCTGTTCGGTGGCATTGTGCCGCGTAAAGCGAGCACTCACTTACGTGATTTGCTGACCCAATGCGAAGCGACCATCGCTTCAGCGGTTTCTGCCGTGACGGCGGTCTATTCTACCGAAACGGCAATGGCGAAGCTGGCGTTGACCGAATGGCTGGTAAGCAAAGCCTGGCAGCCGTTTTTAGATGCCAAAGCGCAGAGTAAAATGAGCGATTCCTTCAAACGCTTTGCCGATATCCATCTTTCCCGCCATGCCGCTGAACTGAAAAGCGTTTTCTGCCAGCCGTTAGGCGATCGCTACCGTGACCAGTTGCCACGTCTGACGCGTGATATTGACTCAATACTGTTGCTGGCGGGTTACTATGATCCTGTCGTGGCTCAAGCCTGGCTGGAGAACTGGCAGGGGCTGCGTCACGCTATTGTGACCGGGCAACGCATTGAAATTGAACATTTCCGTAATGAGGCAAACAATCAGGAACCGTTCTGGTTGCACAGCGGAAAACGTTAATCAGGCAAGGATAAAATCGCTTATGAAGCCGCTCTCTTCACCGTTACAGCAGTACTGGCAGACCGTTGTTGAGCGGCTGCCAGAGCCTTTAGCCGACGAATCACTTAGCGCACAGGCGAAGTCGGTACTTACTTTCAGTGCTTTTGTGCAGG
>OGRO01001024.1_pt1 | contig 25333 bp, 10 predicted proteins | sample 1553451 | NCBI WGS metagenome assembly OGRO01 (sample SAMEA2580021, study PRJEB22360) | human gut metagenome | reverse complement strand
CCCTGCCGTACGCCCCGCTCTGGGCGGCGTGCAAGCTGTTCGAGGGCGACGAGGGGCTGCTGGCCCGGACGGAAACCCTTTCCGGGGAGAAGCGGGAGGCGATCCGTGTGCTGCTGGGCGACCCCTCGGTCGCACCGGAGCTGTACGCGTCCCGGCAGGCATGGATCGACGCCGCATGTGGCAAGGCCGTCCGTACATCCGGCACGGGCCGGGGGCTGACCGAGCGCTGGGACCGGGTTCTCCTTCATCCGATATGGGGAAGGTTGGCCGCGTTTCTGGTCATCCCGGCGGGCTGCGTGCTCGGCGCGGCGCTTGGCATGATGACCGGCGGCCTTGTGCTGTTCGCAGTGCTGGCGTGGGCCCCCGATCTCAAGGCGGCCTATCCCGGTCCGCTGGGGAGCCTTGTCGCCGACGCGCTGCTGCCCGCCTTCGGGTGGGTGGTCGCCCTGTTGAGCATGATCAGCGCGCTCTACGCCATTTTTTCCTTTCTGGAGGACACAGGCTACCTCGCGAGGGTGGCGTACCTCATGGATTCCTTCCTCAGCGGTCAGGGCATTGACGGGAAATCCGCCATCCCTCTGATGATGGGATTCCTGTGCAACACGGTGTCCATCGCCGGGAGCCGGGTCGTGGATTCGCCGCGCCGCCGCCTCATTACCTTATGTATGCTGCCGTTTATCCCGTGCAGCGGGCAGATGGGCGTGGCCTTCCTGTTCGCCTTTGCCCTGTTCCCTGCGGGTACGGCCCTGCTCGTGGTGCTCGGCGTGAGTTGCCTTAACCTGTTCATGGCCGGGGTTGTGGGCAGGATCATGCACGCAACGCTTCCCGGCCGCTACGCCAACGGCCTCATCATGGAGCTTCCGCTGTACCACCGCCCCAATTTCAGGACGATCTTCGGCAACGTGCGCACCCGTGCCGTGCTGTTCCTGCGCGGCGCTGCGGTCAACATCTTCGCGGCGCTGATCGTCGTCTGGGCGATCAGCACGTTCCCCGGCGGCACGGTGGAGACGAGCTGGCTGTACCGTTTCGGGCGGTGGCTGGAACCCCTCGGTTCGTTTCTGGGGTTTGACTGGCGGTTTACGGTCGCGCTGCTGAGTTCCTTCGTCGCCAAGGAAACGACGGCGGGGACGCTGGCGGTCCTGTTCTCCGTGGGAGCGACCGACCATGAGGCCGTCGTGCAGGCTCTGCGGGCTTCCATCACCCCGGCGGGAGCGCTGGCCTTCATCGTGGCTTCCAACCTGTACATTCCGTGCATCGCCTCCATCAGCGTCCTGCGCAGTGAACTGGGGAGCTGGGGCAGGACGCTGGCGTTGCTGGCAGCCATGTTCGCCTTGGCGATGGGCATGGCGTGCGCGGTCTATCATATAGCCGTATTTGTTTAACCATTTTACGAGAGGACAATGATGAACCAGATCCATCCCGAACCGCTTTCGGGCACGCTCGTCGACATTCTGGAGGAGACGGCGGCCCGGTATCCCGAACATGGCATTTTCCATGTCGCGTCGGGGGACACCTCGGAGGAGTTCCAGAGCTACCCCGAATTGCTGCGCAACGCCAAGGAGATGGCGCAGGTGCTGTACCGGCGCGGGCTCCGGCCCCGTACGCCGCTGATCCTTTCGGTGGACGCTTCGCGCACGTTCCTTGAAATCTTTTGGGGATGCCTGTTCAGCGGCGTCCTGCCAGCGCCGCTCGCCCACATGCGCACGCCCAAAGCGGATTCGATGGAGGCGCAGAAGATTTTTCACGTCTGGGAGGCAATCAAGGCTCCCATCGTGGCCGATTCGTCCAACGAGCGGGCCTTTGCCGTACTGACGGACATGTTCAAAGGGACGGGGGCCACGCTCATAGCCAGCGAAGACCTCATCACGGAGGCCCGCATCGTCGATTTCCAGGAGGACGACCGCTACATCCCGCAGCATGACGATTCCGCCGTGCTCCAGTTCTCCTCCGGCAGTACGGGTATGCCCAAGGGCGCGCGCCTCACGCACCGCAACCTCATTGCGAACATCCGCGCCCTGCGGGCCATCGAAGGCGGCACATCCGAGGACAGGCTAGTGACGTGGCTGCCGTACTTCCATGATTTCGGGCTGTTCGGATGCCACCTCATGCCTATGCTCGCGGGCATGGATCAGATCAAGATGGACCCGTTCCAGTTTGCTCAGCGTCCGTTCCTGTGGATGGAAAAAATCCACGAGCACCGGGGCACCATCACCTCCGCCACCAATACCGGCATCGAGCATCTTTCCGCATACATAGGCTTGCGTGCCGACCGGCTGCCCGAAGTGGATCTCTCGTGCCCCAAAGTGTGGACGGTGGGCGCGGAAATGATTTCCGCCGAATCGTGCCGCATTCTGCAGGAGCAGCTCGCGCCGATGGGCCTCGCCCCGCACCTGCTCATGCCCGGCTACGGGCTTACCGAGACGACGCTGGTGGCGACGTGCCACCCTCGCAATACCCCGGTGAAGACGTTCACCCTCGACCGCAGGCTCATGGTGTCGGAGCAGGTTGTCCGCTACGTGCCCAAAGGCGAAGACGCGGCCGAGTTCACCAGCGTGGGCAAGCCCGTCCAGTATTGCGAAGTCCGCATTGCCGACAAGGACGGCAAGCCCCTGCCCGCCGACCGTGTGGGCGTGGTGGAAATCCGGGGGGACAACGTCATCTCCGACTACTTCGACAATCCCGAAGCGACCGAGTCCTCGTTCAACGGAGACTGGTTCTCCACCGGCGACATGGGCTTCATGGACGCCGAGGGCGACCTGTGCATCGTGGGCCGTTCCAAGGAAATCATCATCGTGCGCGGGCAGAACTACTATCCCGCCGACATCGAGCACATCGCCCTGTCCGGCATGGAAAAGGCGTTCCGGCTCGTGGTGGCGTGCGGCGTGTACGATCCCCGGGAAGGCCGCGAGATCATCCTGATGTTCTACATCCCGGCGAAAAAGGGGGCCGATGCGGAACTGGCGCAGCTCCTGCACCGCATGAACGAACAGGTTTCCACACTCGCCGGGTTCTCCGTCGACCGCTTCATCGCCGCGCGGCAGGGCGACATCCCGCGCACGTCCAGCGGAAAGGTCATGCGCAAGGCGCTGTGCGAGGGTTACCTCAACGGCGATTTCGACGGCAAGATCACCGTGCTTGAGCATGAGGAGCCCGTCCTCGATCCCGCTTCGATGGATCACGAGCAGATCGTGCTCGGCGTGTGGAGCGACGTGCTTGAACTGCCCGTTGACGCCATCGGCACGAAGAAGAACCTGTTCCGCCTCGGCGGGGATTCCATCCGGGCCATGCGTATGCAGGCGCGGCTTGAGGACATCTACCGGGCCAAGATGGAAAGCAATTTCTGCTACCTGTTCCCCACGGTGGAGCAGCAGGTGCAGTATTTCCGCACCCGCGACTTCAGCATCGAGCCGCCTCAGAACGAGATCGAGGCGCTTCTTCAGAAGATCGTGGCTTCCAGCCTCGGCATCAAAGCCGAAGCCGTGAGCGTCAGCGCGGAACTCATGCCCCTCATCGGGGACATCTCCAAGGCGTTCGCCCTGTTCGACGCTATCCGCGAGGTGTTTGCGGAAGCGGAGATCGGCGAGGACTTCCTGCGTCTGACCACCATCCGGCAGATGGCGGACTACCTGTGGCCCCGCGTCTTTTGCGAAACGCACGCGGACGGCGACGTGGCCTACTTTCCGCTGATGCATTTTCAGGAAACGTTGTATTTCCACCGCAAAGGCTTCGTGCAGAACGAGCCGAGCGGCCTGAGCTGCTACATCTACCTCAACGCCCGCATGGACGGCGACTTCCGGCCCGACGTGTTTGACAAGGCGCTGAACTATGTGGTCGGCCGCCATCCCATCATGCGCTCGGTCATCGACGAGGAACGCGAGAAGCCCCGTTTCAAGGTCTTCAAAACGGTGCCCGAAGTGCACGCCAGACATATCGACGTGTCGCATCTGCCGCCTTCGGAGGAACGGGCCTACATCCTGCAGCGCGGCCTCGAACTCAACGACTACCGTTTCGATCTGGGCGAATGGCCCCTGTTCTTCTGCGAGATCACGAAATTCGCCAATGATCGCTATGTGTTCGCCATGAACATCGACCACATGCTCGTGGACGGCTTCAGCTACATGCAGGTGTTCGACGAACTGTTCAACACCTACGACCGCATGGTGCTCGGCGAGCCGTGGGAATTGCCCGAAGCGGCCATGACCTTCGGCGACTATGTGCGTGTGGAAAACTTGCGCCAGCGCACGCAGGAATACAAGAACGCGCTGGAGTTCCAGCTCGGGCTGTTCAAGGATCTGCCCTCCAAGGCGCTCCTGCCCACCAAGCGCAACCCGGCCCTGTTGAAAGAAGTGTATTTCGACACCTTCTATCAGGAGATCCGGCCCGAAATCATCGAGGGCCTCAACGCCATTGCCGCCGAGGAGCAGATCAGCCTCAACGCCCTGCTGCTCGCGGCCTACTTCAAGCTGATGAACGTGTGGTGCCATCAGGACGACATGATCATCAACATGCCGGTGTTCAACCGCGAACAGTATTTCGCCGGGGCCCGCAAGACCGTGGGCAGCTTCATCGACATCTTCCCGGTACGCCTGCAGACCCACTTCGACGAGCCCATCGTCCAGATCGCCCGCAAGGCCGAGGCGTTCACCCGCAAGCTCCTTGAGGTGCCCGTCTCCTCCATCGAGCTCTCTCGCGAGCTGTTCGAGCGGCAGGGCCTGCGCGCCACGTCCATGAGCTCGATCATCTTCAGCAACTCCATCGGGATGTACGCGGGCGAAGTCAGCGGCATGAAGACCATCAAGCTGGAGACGCCCGAATTCCGTACCGGCGCGCCGGGCACGTTCATCGATCTCGTGATCTACGACTACCGCGTGCGCCGCAACGACAACGACGTCTTCTACTTCAACTGGAACTATATCCGCGATCTCTTCGACCGCGAATTCATCGAGACGCTGGCGAAGCAGTACCACATCCTGCTTGAACAGCTCATCCGTTATCGGAATGAGCCGGATCATCCGTTCTCCGGCGAGGACATCGTGCCGGAGCGGTACCGTTCGCTCATCGCGTCGCTCAACCGTACCGAAGCGGCTATTCCCGAGTCCACGCTGCACGGCCTGATCGAGGCGCAGATCCGACGTACCCCGGACAGCGAGGCCCTGACCTACGAAGGGCGGAGCCTCTCCTACGCGGCCTTCGGGAAGCGGGCCGATCAGGTGGCCGGGCTGCTGCGGCACCTCGGCGTCTCTTCCAACGAGTTCGTCGCGCTGTTCCTGAACCGCAGCTTCGACACGCTGGCGGGGCAGCTCGGCATCATGAAGGCCGGGGCCGCCTACCTGCCCATTGGGGTTGACTATCCCACGGATCGCGTCGCCTACATGCTGGAGGACTCCGGGGCGCGGGTACTGCTCACCCAGTCCGCACACCTCAAGGAACTGGAAGGCGCGCTCGGCAGGGTGGAGCACATCCTCGTCATGGACGAGGGCGCAAGCGCCGCCGCCATCCCGGAATCGCTCCGGGAACGGGTCGTCATGCCGTCAGGCATCTATGTTGACCGCCCGGACGTGGCCCTGCCCGCCGGATCGCCGGACGACCTCGCGTACATGATCTATACCTCCGGTTCCACGGGCAAGCCCAAGGGGGCCATGATTACCCACCGGAACATCGTCAACTTCCTGACGTGGGTGAAGGAGAAACTGGGCATCACGGCGGCGGAACGGCTGGCCTTCGTGACCTCCTACGCCTTCGACATGACCATGACCAGCAACTGGACGCCGTTCCTCGTCGGGGCCTCGCTGCATGTGCTGTCCGAGGAGAAGACCAAGGACGTCAATAACCTGCTGCGCTTCATCAGCGAGAAGGGCATCACGTTCCTGAACATCACGCCTTCGCATTTCTCGCTGCTCTCCAGCGCGCGGGAATTCCTTGCCGATGCGGACATCCCCCTGCCGGAGACCATGCGGGTCATGCTCGGCGGCGAGGTGATCAGCACCAAAGACCTCAACCAGTGGCTGAAGTTTTACCCCGGCCACCGGTTCATCAACGAATACGGCCCCACCGAGGCGACCGTGGCCTCGACGTACTTCAGGATCCCGGTCAACGCGGACAATCAGGTGGATCTGCCCGTGGTGCCCATCGGCAAGCCCGTCTACAACACCCAGATCTACATCCTGAACCGTTTCCGCGAGCATTGCATGCCCGGCGTGCCCGGCGAACTGTACATCGGCGGCATGGGCGTGAGCAGGGGCTACCACAACAAGCCGGAGAAGAACGCCGAAGCCTTCGTGCCCAACCCCTTCAACCCGGCTGATCCGTCCGACAGGCTCTACCGCACCGGAGACGTGGTGCGGATGCTCGACACCGGCGACCTCGAATTCCTCGGCCGCGAGGATCACCAGATCAACCTGCGCGGCTACCGCATCGAGGCGGGCGAGATCGAAAGCGCGCTGCGCGAGCACGAGTCCGTGACCGAGGCCGTGGTCGTGCCCCGCAAGGACACGGCGGGAAGCCTCACGCTGGTGGCCTTCCATACCGGTTCCGAGGTTCCCGCGGCGGCCCTGCGTGACCATCTCGCCAAACGGCTGCCCGAATACATGATCCCGGCCCACTTCGAGCTGCTCGGCGAAATGCCGTGCACGCCGAGCGGCAAGCTGGACAAGAACCGGCTCCCCGACGTGGTGATCGAGGCCGAGAAACGAGACGCCGCCGTGATCCGCCCGGTGACGGAACTGGAAAAGCGCATCACCGCCATCTGGGAGGATGTGCTCGGCGTCACGGATCTCGGCATGACCAGCAATTTCTGGGACGTGGGCGGCGACTCGCTCAAGGCCATGCGCCTCATCATGCGCATGAAGAAGGAAGGCTTCATCGACTTCGGCCTCAAGGAAGCCTTCGAATACCAGACGGTCGCCTCCATCGTGAGCCGCATCCTCCGCAAGGGCGAAGGCAATGCGGAAGAGGCGGGCATCGTGGCGCTGACGGATGTGGAACGCCCTGAAGCAAGGCTCTTTTGCCTGCCCTACGCGTGCGGCAACCCCACCATGTACCGGCAGTTCGGCAGGCTGCTGCCCGCATCCTACGCCGTGCTCGCCGCGAACCTGCCCGGACACGGCAAGGCCGGGGAGCCCATGCGCTCCATCCCCGAAATGGCGGCCCTGTGCGTGGAGCAGCTTGCGGCCTTCAACGACGGCACGCCGCTGTTCCTGCTCGGCTACTCGTTCGGCGGGTTCCTCGCCTACGAGATCGCGCGGCGGCTTGAGGAAAAGGGCCGCCCCGTCGCCGGGGTCGTGCTGGTGGCGAGCCCGCCTCCGGGCGTGATCGGCGGCCTGCGGGCAATCATCGACAGCTCGGAGGACGAGATCGTGCGCGTCTCGAAGGAGGTCTATCATTACGATTTCGCGGAGATGACCGAAGCCGAGCGCCGGGACTATCTGAACACGCTCCGGGTGGACACGCAGGCGATGCTTGATTTCGCTTTCGGGGCCGCCGTGGAAGCCCCCATGCTGAACCTCGTCGGCACGCTTGAAGAGGAAGAAGAGCTGAAGACGATGGCCGAGGCGTGGAACGCGGTGTTCGCCAACCCGTCCCATGACCGGACGGAAGGCGCGCACATGCTGATCAAGACGCATCCGGAGGAACTGGCCGGGAAGGTCAGGCATTTCATGAACGAGCTGTTGAAAAGGGAAGGGAAGGCATGAAGAGAAACGGCATAGCGGGTATCCTTGCGGCGGTTTTGCTGTCGGCGTGGTCGCTGCCCGCTGGGGCGGAGGAAACCTATAAACTCGATCCCGTGCTGGTCACGGCCGAAAAGCGTACGGAGAACGTGCAGGACGTGCCGGTCAGCGTGACCGCCATTTCCGAGCAGCAGATCAAGGACTCGGGCATCCGCTCGATTCAGGATGTCGCCCGGCAGGTTCCGAACCTGTTCATCGCCAATTGGGGGTTCCGGGGCAACTCGTACGCCTTCATACGCGGCATCGGGGCCGTCAACAACGACCCGGCCATCGGCTTTTATGTGGACGACGTGAACTATATGGACTCCCGCGTGTTCGACACCAACCTGTTCGACATCGAGCGGATCGAAGTGCTGCGCGGGCCGCAGGGGACGTTGTACGGAAGGAACAGCCTTGGCGGCGTCGTCAACATCGTCACGAAAAAACCTGACAATGAATTTCATTATGGTCTTGAGCAGACGGTCGGCAATGAAAACCTCTACGAGACGACGCTCTACATGCGCGCGCCGCTCATCAAGGACAAGCTCTTCTTCGGCGTATCCGGCACGTCGGAGCAGATGGACGGCTACAACACAAACGACTTTCTGGACAAGAAGGTGGATCGCCGCCGGGGCCTCAACGGCAGGATGCAGCTGCGCTGGATGCCCACGGACAAGCTGGACGTCACGGCCAACGTGGACGGGGAAAAGGTCAACGACGGCGTATTCCCGCTGACGGACATGGATCAGGCCGACAAGAACCCGCACCACGTCTCCTATAACTACGAGGGCAGGGACAAGCGCGACACGCTCGGCTCCTCGCTGCGCGTGGCCTACGACGCGCCGTGGTTCAAGATGACCTCCATCACCGCCTACCGGGGATACAACGACGTGACCCGGAACGATCAGGACTTCACGCCCTATGACCTCATCACCGCCAGGGAGGATATCAAGGATCGCCAGTTCACGCAGGAATTCCGGTTCGCATCGCCCGAAGGCTCCGGGCCGCTCAAGTGGCTTGGCGGGCTGTACCTCTACAAGAAGCATCAGGATCACACGCTGGATTTGAACTACGGGCAGGGCGCCGCCGACATGGGCATGGTTCCGATGGCGATGACCAACACGGCGGATTCGGACATCAAGACTTACGGTTACGCCGTGTTCGGGCAAGCCACCTATACGCTGTTCGACAAGCTCGATCTGACCGCCGGGCTCCGCTACGAGTATGAGAAGAACAAGCTGGACTACGCCTCGGACTATCTCGCGGGCGGGATGGTCGTCCCCGGCATGAGCTCGGACATCAGAGGCCGGAAGCACGACGACGTGTTTCTGCCCAAGGCGCAGATCGCCTATCGCTGGACGCCGGACTTCATGACCTACGCCGGGGTGTCGCGCGGCTACCGCAGCGGCGGTTTCAACACGAGTTTCCTCGATGTGTCGGATCTGGCCTTTGATCCCGAATACAGCTGGAACTACGAGGTCGGCTTCAAGTCCTCGTGGTTCAACAACCGCGTCAACTTCAACACCTCGCTGTTCTACATCGACCTGAGCGACCAGCAGGTGACGCAGGTGCTGCCCACCGCGAACACGGTCATCCGCAACGCGGGCAAATCCAGAAGCATGGGCTTTGAAGTGGAAGCCTCCGCGCTGATCACGGAGGGTCTGCTTTTCGAGGGCAGCTTCGGGTATACGGACGCCAAGTACCGCCGCTATTCGGACAAGGTTTCCGGCATGGACTACGCGGGCAACCGCACGCCTCTGGCCCCCGAATACACCTACAACCTCGCGTTGCAGTACAGTCTGCCGCTGCTGGAGTCCTTCGACTTCTTCCACAAGGAGGACTCGCTCACGTGGATCACCCGCGCCGAACTGCAGGGCGTCGGCAAGTTCTACTGGAATGACGCCAACACCCTCAAGCAGGATCCGTATGAGCTGGTGAACCTGCGCACGGGGCTGGAAACGGACAATTATTCCATCACGTTCTGGGCAAAGAACGTGTTCGACAAAAAGTACAATTGCGTGGCCTTCGCCTTCTCCGGCTCGTCGGCGCTCGCGCAGGTGGGGGCCCCGCGCTCCTTCGGCGTGACCTTCCGGGCCGATTTCTAAGCCGTACCCACCGTTCCCGGCCTGTCCGGGAGCGGCTCTGCCGCCCGGGGCCGATCCGCTGATCGGCCCCGGTTCCTCTCCACAGACGCAATCCGGCGGGAAGCCCCGCCGACTATCCGCAGGTGAGTATGTCCTCCTTTTTCTTTGGCCGCCTGACCGACTGGGTCCTCCGCAGACGGGGCGCGGTTGCCGTCCTGATCGTGCTGCTGACGGCGTTTTTCCTGTGGAAGATGCAGGATCTGCAATTCGACAATTCCAACGAGATATGGTTTTCCGAGGGCGATCCCTCGCTGGAGCGCATCAACACGTTTCACAAGCTCTTCGGGAACGACGATTTCGTCTATTTGGTGTTTGACGCGGACACGCTGTTCTCTCCCGAATCGCTGCGCCTGCTTTCCGATCTCGTGTCCGATATCCGTAAAAAGGTCCCGTACCTGCGCGACGTGACCTGGCTTGGGAACGCCGAGCGCATCGAAGCCGACGCCGAGGGGATCGTCGTTTCGGATTTCATCGATCCGGAAACGTACGACGCCGCGTCCATGCCGGAACTCCGGCGGCGGGCGCTGGCCGAGAAGAACTATCGGGACAACCTCATTTCCTCGGACGGGAAGACCGTGGGGATGCTCCTTGAAATGCGGACGTATCCCAGGGACAGCGTGGAGCCGCGCTCGGAAGTGACCCATGCGCTGCGCGAGGTGCTGGCGCAGCCGGAGTATGCCGGATTTTCGATCCACGCCGTGGGTCAGCCCATCCTGCACAACGACTACAACGAGCTGTCCTTCAAGGAATCCGCTACCTTTTTCGGGCTGTGCCTGCTCATCCAGATGGTTCTGCTGTTCTGGCTCGGCAAGGGCGTGCGCGGCGTGATCGGCCCCATTTCCGTGGTGGTGCTGAGCGTGATCTGGACGCTCGGCATGATTCAGGTGCTCGGCTTTACCCTGAATCTGTTCATTATCCTGATCCCGACCCTGCTGATCTGCGTGTGCATCGGCGATTCCATGCACATCATCGCCACCTATAACCAGCACCGCCGGGGAGGGCTCGGTGTCGTCGCGGCCCTGCGGCAGGCCATGTCCGAGACGGGTATGCCGTGCCTGCTCACCAGCCTGACCACGGCGGCGGGATTCCTCGGTTTCTGCGCGGCGGATATCCAGCCGTTCCGGGAAATGGGCGTCTATGCGTCCGTGGGCGCGCTCATGGCCTATATCCTCAGTATCCTCGTCGTGCTGCTCCTTTACAGTACGGAGAGGGATAAGGCGCCGTCCGCGCCCACTCCGGGGATGCCCGGTGCACCCGCCCGTACTGCCTCCCCGTCAACGCCGATCCGGATCGGAACGCCGGACATCTTCGACCGTTTCCTCGGCAGGGTCTACCTGATCAATGTCCGGTATCCCAAAGTATTGCTGGCGCTGTTTGTGGTGCTGCTCGGGGTGTCCGTCTACGGATACACCTTGGTTGAGGTGGAGACGGGCACGGCCCGGATGCTCTCGAAGTCCCTCCCGCTGCGGCAGGCCTACGACTTTGTGGATGAACGCATGGGCGGTTCCATGTCCGTCGAGATCATGCTCGACACCGGGCGGGAGAACGGGGTGAAGTCGCAGGCGTTCCTGCGCGGGCTTGAGCGCCTCCAGCAGCACCTCGATGTATCGCCGCTGGTCACCAAAACGGTCAGCGTCCTCGATATCATCAAGAAAATCAACGAGTCCATGCATGGCGGGGACAAGGCGGCCTATGCGCTTCCCGACGGGGACGATGCCGCCATCGCCCAATATCTGCTGCTGTACGAAATGTCCGACGGGCGCGAGCTGGACAAGCTGGTGAGCTTCGACAGCCGCGTGGCCCGCCTGACCGCCAAGACCCGCACCCTCGGCACCGGGGACGTGCGCCGCCTGTCCGAGGACGTCGCCGCCTTCTCGCGGGGCGTGTTCGGGGACACGGTCAAGGTGCGCATGGCGGGGAACCTCGACTGGACGAAGTCCATGAACGACCTCCTCGCGGATGGCCAGCGCCAGAGCTTTCTGGCGGCCCTGCTGGTCGTGAGCGTGATCATGTGCTTCGCGCTCGGTTCCCTCCGGCTCGGCCTCCTCAGTATGCTGCCCAACATCTTCCCGGTATTCGTCACCCTCGGCCTGATGGGGGTGTCCGGGATTTACATGGACATGCCGCTCATGAGCTTCAGCGCGATCATCATCGGGGTGGTGGTCGACGACACGATACACTTCCTGTTTCATTACCGCGAATCCTTCGCCCGCACCGGCTCCTATGAGAAGGCGCTTGAAGAGACGCTGCTGTCCACCGGGCGGCCCATGCTGTTCACGACCATCACCATGCTGTGCGGGTTCTCCGTGCTCCTGTTCTCGGACATGGTGGGCGTGGTGAAGTTCGGGGGCCTCGGCTGCTTCGCCTTTGGCTGGGCGCTGCTCGCGGATTATTTCCTCGTACCCGCCATACTGCTGACATTCCGTCCGCTTAAGGCCCCTTCCAACCCTCCTTTTTCCGGGGAGACGGCGCGGAGGGGCGTATGAACGGCCGTATGATCGGGGTGATTGGCGGTACTGGCCGGGGGGGGCGCGAATGCCTCCGCTATCTGCATGAAAACACGGCGTTCGGGTTGCTCATCGGCGGGAGGAAGCCGCCGAGGGAAGCGCTTCCCGGTTCCTTCCTGTCCGTGGATGTCTTTGACGAAGCTTCGCTCGCCCGTTTTTGCGGACAATGCTCCCTTGTCATCAACTGCGCGGGGCCCGCTTCCGCCGTCCGGGAACGGGTGGCCGCCGCTGCGCTTACGTTGATCCGGGCGGGTATACGCCGCTGTTTCCGATACTCTCTTCCCGGAGGCCGGAAATCCGCGCCAAGCGGCTGACGTTCCTGCTCACGCTCGGCATCCTGCCGGGCCTGTCCGAACTCTTCCCCGTGTATGTGGCCCGGACGTGCTTTGATCAGGTGGAAGGCTTTGAATACGCGTGCGTGGGGCGGGATCGCTGGACGTTCCCGTCCGCGTGGGACATCGCGTGGGGCGTCGGCAACATCGGCAACGGCGAAGCGCCCGTCTACTACGAACAGGGCGTGCGCAGGCAGGCCGGGCTGCTCGCTTCGGGCAGGCGCATGGATCTTCCCGCGCCCGTGGGGAGGCATACGGTCTTCCGGCTGATGCGCGATGACTTGCAGCTGTTTGTCGAGGAGTCGGGCATCAGCGAGGCGCACGTGTACGGCAACAACTGGGGGTGCTGGGTAACTCTTGCCACGGTGCTGGTACGGCTGGCCGGATGGTACGGCACGGAACGGCGGCTGGCGCAGTCGGCCCGGCTGATCATGCGGGCGGCGGAACTGGACATGCGCGGCAGGAAGCCGGGGTTCATGCTGCACTTGCGTATGCGCGGGACGCTGCGGGGCCAGCCCCGGAGCGTGGTCAGGACGTTGTTCCTTGAGGATACCTATCGGGCCACCGGATTGTGCGCCGCCATCGGCGCGCGCCTTGCGGCGGAGGGTATGGAGCCGGATGTGTTCCGGGCGGCGCAGATGCCGGATACGCAAGCCTTCATGCGGCATTTTCTGGCGCAGGGATATGTGATTACCGGGGGCGCTCTTCCCGGAGAATGGGGGCGCCTATGAAACTGTATGCCCGCCTCGTGGTCGCGCTCGGGTTCCCCATCGCGGCGGCGTGCACCCTGTCGCTGCCGTTAATCCTGCTCGGCGCCGTCGCCCCGGATCCGCGCCCGTGGAACTGGCCCACCGTGTACATCGTCGATTTCCTGTACGGGCTGGCGCTGTTCTCGCAGCTTGTGGGCTTCCTGTGCCGCACCTCGCGCAATCGGCTCTGGACGGCGGCTGTGGGCGGCTATACGGCCCTCGCCTTCGGTCAGGCCGCACTGGAGGCGCTGCTTGACCTGCTCGGCGTGCAGCCAGCCCCCATCACCGCAAAATGGTTCATTTTCCTCTTCATGTCCGCCGGGCTGATCCTCGGGGCGCTGATGCTGCTGCTCGCGTTCCGGCATGGGCGGTACTGGACGGCGTTTTCCCTTTCTCAGGAGCGTTGAACATGACGAATCTTGCCTCTGCCCCGGCTTACGGACGGCCCGGCGTGTTGCTCACCGGCGCGACCGGTTTTCTCGGCGGCTATCTCCTCAAGGAACTTGTCGAGCGTACCGAAATGCCGATCTATTGCCTGACCCGTTCGGACGGTACGCTCGGCGCGCGGGCCCGGCTCATGGACAACCTGCATTTCCTGTTTGGTGCGGACGCCGTGGAAGCGTGGCCGCTTGAGCGCATCGCCATTGTGGAAGGGGATCTGGCGAAAGAGCGGTTCGGGCTTTCCGAAGCGGGATATGCGGAACTCGCGGAGCGCACGGGCGCGGTCTTCCACGCCGCCGCCATGCTCTGGCATTTCGGCAAGCTGGAACAGTTCCTGAAAGTGAACGTGCAGGGCACGGAAAACCTGCTCGCCTTCTGCTCGGCAGGAATGCCCAAGACGCTGAACCACATTTCGACGCTGGCGGTGAGCGGGCGGCGCTGCGACAACCCAAAGAACCTGTTCACGGAAGCGGACTTCCACGAAAGCATGGAATGCCCCAACGTGTACGTCGAAACCAAATACGAGGCGGAAAAGCGCCTGCGTCCCGCCATGCTCGCCGGGCACGCTGTGCGGATTTTCCGTCCGGGCTTTATTATGGGCGATTCGAAGACGGGCCGCTTCAAGAAGCACATCACGTCCGACGCCCAGTATCTGCACCTTCAGGGGCACATATTCATGCGCACGGCCCCGCCGCTGTATGACGACGACTACATGGATCTGACTCCGGTGGATTATGCCGCGGCGGCCATCGTCCACATCGCGTTCCAGCCGGACACGCCTCCGGGCACGTATCATGTGTGCAACCCGCAGCCCATCCTCAAGTCCCAGATCTGGGACATCATCCGTGACTACGGGTTCCCCGTGCGCACCGTGCCAGCGGAGCGTTACCTTGAGGAAGTGCTTGATTCGGACGACGAACTTTTCTTGCGCGGCCTGCAAAGCGTGATCGTCTATCTGGGCGACTACGAGAAGTCCCCCGCCATCTTTGATGCCAGCGAAACGCTGCGGCGGCTCAAGGGATCGGGCATAAGCTGCCCGCCGCCCGATCCGGCCCTGCTGCGCCGCTATCTGAACTATTGCGTCGACATCGGCTTTCTGCCGCATCCCTCAACGCTTGGCGGGCTTGAATGGTCATGAGCGCTTCGTCTTTTTCCGGTTTTCCCGCGGATGCCCGCATTCTTGGCTTGGACATTGGTTCAATAAGTGTCGATGTGGTCCTGCTCGACGGGTTGGGGACGCCCCTGTACAGCCGGTATGTCCGTCATCACGGACAGCCGGATAAGGTGTTGTGCGCCGAGCTTGAGGCGCTGGAGCGGACGCACGCAGGCATCGCCGCGGCGGTCACGGGCACGGGCGCGGATCGTGTGGGCCGTCTGCTCGGCGCGTGCGCTGTAAACGAGGTCATCGCGCAGGTGGCGGCGGCTTCGTTCCGCTGCCCGCAGGCGCGTTCCGTCATCGACATCGGCGGGCAGGACAGCAAGTATATCCAGCTTGAGCCCGCCGGGGAGGGGGACGGCCTGCGGCTCAAGGACTTTTCGGTCAGCTCCATGTGCGCGTCCGGCACGGGCAGCTTCCTCGATCAGCAGGCTACCCGCCTCGGCCTCGACATCGAAACCGAATTCGGGGAGGCTGCGCTCCGGTCGAGGGCTCCCGCCCGTATTGCCGGGCGCTGCTCGGTCTTTGCCAAGTCGGACATGATCCACCTCCAGCAGAAGGGCACCCCCGTAGAGGACATCGTAGCCGGGCTGTGCCACGCGCTGGCCCGCAGCTTCAAGGCCAACGTGGTGGGTGTGAAGGCGTTGGAACTGCCCGTGGCGCTGGTCGGCGGGGTTGCCGCCAACGCGGGCGTGGTCAAGGCCCTGCGTTCCGTCCTGCACCTTGAGGAGGATGGGTTGTTCGTGCCCGAGGATTTCGCGCTTTCCGGCGCGTTCGGCGCGGCGTTGTTCCTGCTTGGAGGGCAGGGGGAAGCAGTACCCTACAAGGGACTGGCCGCGTTCCGGGAAGGGCTCCGGCAGCGGGTGCCCATGAAAACGCTGGTTCCGTTGCAGCCCGTCAGCGTGTCTCCTCCGGGATGCCGGGGATCCTCGGATGCCGGGCCGAAGGTTTCCGCGGGGTTCATGCCGCCGCTCCGTCCGTCCGCCTCCTCCCTGCCGGACGGAGCGGGAACGCGCGGTCTGCCGGGGCGTCCCGAGGCGCGCATCCCGGAGGGCGGCTCTCCGTCCTCCGCACCCCGCGAGCCGGCGGCTTCCCCGCTCGCGGCGGACGACGGCGACTCGATCCGGAGCAGCCTGTGCCTGCCGCTGGAGCGCCGTACCCGGGTGTTCCTCGGCATCGACATCGGTTCCATCTCCACCAATATAGTGCTCATGGATGAAAACCGTGAGGTCGTGGCGAAGTACTACCTTATGACCGCCAGCCGTCCCATCGAGGCGGTGCGGACGGGGTTCCGGGATATCCTTGAACGGTACGGGGAGCTTGCGGACGTGCAGGCCGTGGGCGTGACCGGTTCGGGGCGCCACCTCATCGGGGATCTGGCCGGGGCGGACGTGGTGGTCAACGAGATCACGGCCCATGCCACGGCTTCGGCGTTCATCTGCCCGGAGGTGGACACTATTTTCGAGATCGGAGGGCAGGATTCCAAGTACGTGCGGCTGGAGAACGGCCTCGTCAAGGATTTCACTATGAATAAGGCCTGCGCCGCCGGGACGGGCAGCTTCCTTGAAGAACAGGCGGAAAAGCTCGGCATCAGCATCAAGCGGGATTTCGCGCGTCTGGCCCTTGCCGCTGAGCACCCCGTGGACTGCGGCGAGCAGTGTACCGTGTTCATCGACTCCGAGGTAGTGCGCCATCAGCAGCGGGGCACGCCGGTCAGCGACATCGCCGGGGGCCTCGCCTACAGCATCGCCACCAACTATCTGCACAGGGTCGTGGAAAAGCGGCCTGTGGGCGATCATATCCTGTTTCAGGGCGGGGTGGCCTTCAATACGGCGGTGCTTGCGGCCTTTGAGCGGCTCACCGGGAAGGCGATCACAGTACCCCCGCACAATGAGGTGATGGGGGCCATCGGGTGCTGCCTCATCGCGCGGCGCAAGATGCTGGAAACGCCGGGGTTCGCCACCGGGTTCACAGGGTTTGGGGTGCTCGAAAAAGGGTACCGGCAGGAATCCTTCCAGTGCAATTTGTGCGCGAACCAGTGCGATATCAGCAAGATATTGGTCGAAGGGCATCGGCCCCTGTTTTACGGCGGGCGTTGCGAACGCTACGAGGTGCGGCGCTCTTCGGGGGGCGGGGGGCTGCGGGATCTGTTCGCGGAGCGCGAACGCCTGCTCATGTCCGCCTATCAGCCGAAGGGCAAGGCGGGCTCGAGGGGCGTCATCGGCTATCCCCGTATGCTGACTTTCCATGAATATTACCCGTTCTTTCAGGCCTTTTTCTCGGAACTGGGCTTTTCGCTCCTGCTTTCGCCGCCCACCAACGCGGAGATCGTCCGGCGGGGCGTTTCCGGGGTGGCCAGCGCCGCCTGCTTCCCTACCAAGGTGGCGCACGGACATGCGGCGTGGATGAAGGAGGCCGTGCTGGAAGGCAAGGCCGGGGCCATGCTCATCCCGTCCCTGCGGGAAACGTTCCCCACCGCCGAGGCGCATCCCTATGCCAACCATTGCAGCTACATCCAGTTCATCCCCGATCTGGTGAACGAGGCGTTCAAGCTGGAGGCGTCCGGCATCCTGCTGATCCGTCCGGCGCTGCATTTCCGCATGGGGCGGGAGCAGGTGCTGCGCGAACTGGAACGTACGGCGGCGTCCCTCGGCGTCTCTTCAAGGGCGGAGGTGCGGCGCGCCTGCGATGAGGCCTATGCCGCGCAGGCCCGGTTCCGCGAGGCCCGCAACGCCCTCGGCAGGGAGGCGCTCGACGCGCTGGGGCCGGACGGCAAGGCCGTGGTGCTGGTGGGCAAGGCCCACAACATCCACGATCCCGGCACCAACATGAACCTTGCCCGCATCCTGCGGGGCATGGGCATCCAGACCATCCCCAGCGATCTGCTGGATCTGTTCCATTCGCCGGATGTGGGCGAGGCGTGGCGCAATATGACGCTTGCGATGGGGCAGCGCACGCTTGCCGCCGCCGACATCATCCGGCGGGACGCGCGGCTCAACGCCATCTATCTGGCGAATTTCGGCTGCGTCAACGATTCCATGTACCCGCGTTTCTTTGGCAGGGAAATGGGCGAAAAGCCGTTCCTGCTGCTTGAGATCGACGAGCATTCCGCCGAGGCGGGCGTGGTCACGCGCTGCGAGGCGTTCCTTGACGCGGTGGCGAACTTCGACGCCGCGCGGGAGATCGCGCCCCGGCGCACGCGCAAGATCGAATTCGATCCCGGCGGCGATCGCGTGCTGTACCTGCCCCATGCCGCCAACGGCATGGCGGTGTGGGCCGCCGCGCTCAGGGCGCACGGCATCAACGCCAAACTCCTCCCGCCGCCCGACGAGCGGAGCCTCGAATGGGGACGGCGCTGCCTCGACGGGAAGGAATGCCTGCCCTGCACCCTCATGACCGGGGATATGGTGCGTCTGATCAAGGAGGACGGCGTGGACCCGGCGAAGGCCGCGTTCTTCATGCCCGGCTCGTGCGGGAGCTGCCGCTACGACCTTTTCAATACGCTCCAGCAGATCGTCTTTGAGGATATGGGGCTCGGCGGGGCGGCGCTTGTGGACGAGTATCAGGGTGCAAACCGCAAGCTCCACGCGATCATGTCCGGAGCCTCCTGCGGCATGTTGGCGTGGCGCGGCTTTATTGCGGCGGACATTTTGGAAAAGCTGCGCCTGCACATCCGGCCCTACGAGATCGGGGCGGGGGACACGGACAGGGCCTACTACGCCTGCCTCGACCGGCTCGTGGAGGTCGTGGAGGCAAAGGGCGACGTGGAGCGGGCCGTGATCGGCATGGTGGAAGCCATGCGCGCCGTGCCCGCGGATCGGAGCAGGCCGCGTCCCCTCATCGGGCTTGTGGGCGAAGCGTACCTCCGCAACGTCGACTACGCCAGCAACAACATCATCCAGAGTGTGGAGCAGATGGGCGGGGAGATACGTATGCCCGCGATCATGGAGGTGCTGTGGTACTCGCTCTACAAGCAGCGGTACTTTCAGGAACTGGGGCGGCACCGCGTCAAGGCGTTCATCCACCGCGTCCAGCACGGCATCCTCAACCGCATTGAGCGCAAGATGCGCCGCCATGCGGCCTCCGTGCTTCCCGATCCGTATGAAAAGCCCATCTGGGAGGTCATCGGGCAGAGCGGCCTGAGCCTCGATGCGGGCCTCGGTTTCGGGGCGTCCGTGGAAATGGCCCGCAGCGGCATCAGCGGGATCATCCACGCCATTCCCTTCAACTGCGTGCCGGGCACGGTGATCCAGGGCCTTGAGGGGCGCTTCCGTTCGCTGTTCCCCGGCATCCCGTTCATGACCGTAGGGTTCAGCGGGCAGGCCGATCTCGGCGTCCGCATCCGTCTCGAAGCGCTGGTGCACCAGTGCCGGAGCCTCGCCCCGGGGCACGCCGCCAGAATGTAACCCTTACCCGTTCACGGCGCGGTTGGCCGCCCTCCGGCGGGGTTGTCCCCCGGAATCAGGCTGCGACCGCCGCGCCGCCGAACAAGGAACGACATGTTTCGCTATACGAACCACGTTTGCAAGAAATGCTTCCTCCAGAACGATCCCTTCCACAAGGTCACGCTCAATGAGGACGGCGTGTGCTCCCTGTGCGCCAAACCGGCCCCGGAAGAGGCCCGGCGCGATTGGGATGCGCTGGAAAAACGCTTTGCCGCCCATCTGGACCGCGTGCGCGGCACCCGGCCCTACGAGGGCCTGATCATGATGAGCGGCGGCAAGGACAGCGCGTATCTGGCGGATCTCCTGAAGGAGACCTACGGAATGCGGCTTCTCGGCTTCATCATCGACATCAACTATGAGTACCCGGAGACGTTCGAGAACGCGAAGACCATCGCCCGGAAGCTGGATCTGCCCTATGTCGTCTTCCGGCAGGAACCGGAGGCCATGCGCCGCTACTACCGCTTCCTGTTCACCGAGAAGGCGCTGCTCCAGCCGGACGGCGGGCAGGTGTGCACGTTCTGCGGGCGCTTCCTCATCCATTCGGCGTGCGCGTTCGCCCGGCGCATGGGCATCCCGCTGGTGTTTTCGGGGCACAACCCGGATCAGATTTTCCTCATGGGCGAAAGCATCCACAACACCCCGGAGCAGGATGTGCTCATCGAGTTTCTCATGGAAACGCTGTCCGAGGAGACGGGCAAGGCGTTGGCCCGCTGGCGGGAGAGCTACGGGGAGCCGGAGCTGCCGCTGTTCCCGGATTCCATCCACGTGGAGGGGACGGAACTGCTGTTCCCGTTCCAGTATTTCCCTTACCGCCCCGAAGCCATGATGCGCCACGTGCGCGAACGCCTCCAGTGGCTGCCGATCAAGCGGTTCTCCAAGACGTACATCGCCTCAGGGTGCCGCCTCGTAAAGCTGTGGGCGTACATGGCCTATCTCAACAATACCAACAGCTACGTCGATTTTGAATTCTGCAACCAGATCCGCAACGGCACGCTTTCCGCGGACACGGTGCGGCAATTCTACGAGCAGGCCGAGATCGATTACGAGGAGCTTGCGGAGCTCATTGCCGAGCTGGACATGGCCGGGCCCATGAAGGCGCTTTTGACCCCTTATGGAGAGAAGGCGGAAGCGCTGCTCCGGCTGCTTCCTTGACGCATTCCTTCTTCCGTAAACCGTTTATGATTTTGAAAGGATGTCCGATGAGCCAGATATTCCTGTCACCTTTTGCCATGCCTGAGCTTGACCGCGTGGTCGAGCAGTTGTGCGCCCCCTCGTCGCTGGAGGGGGTCTTCCACCGTCCGCTCCACGATGCGCCCATGCCTTCGCTGGACGTGCTGGGAGAAATCCTGTCGCGCCTGAAGATAGCCTTGTTCCCCGGTTACTTCGGCATGTCCAACGTGCGTATGGAGTCCATGCGCTACCATCTTTCCGCCAACCTCGATTCCATTTTCCGCAAGCTGGCGGAGCAGATCCGCTGCGGCGCGTGCTTTGCGTGCGCGGAATACGCGCAGGAGTGCCTTGAGTGCGAGCGTATCTCGCGGGAAAAGGCGCTTGAGTTCATCGAGCGGCTTCCGCACATCCGGCGTCTGCTCGCCACGGACGCAAGGGCCGCCTATCAGGGCGACCCGGCTGCGACCAGCGCGGGCGAAACCATTTTTTGCTACCCGTCCATCCTGACCATGATCCACTACCGCATCGCGCACGAGCTGTACCTGCTCGAAGTGCCGATCATCCCGCGCATCCTGTGCGAAATGGCCCACGCCATCACCGGCATCGACATCCATCCCGGCGCATCCGTCGGTGAGGCGTTCTTCATCGATCACGGCACCGGCGTAGTCATTGGGGAAACGTGCGTCATCGGCAGGGGATGCCGCTTGTATCAGGGGGTTACGCTCGGCGCGCTGTCCTTCCCCAAGGGGGCCGACGGGGTGCTCATCAAGGGCATCCCCCGCCATCCGAAGCTGGAGGACGACGTGACCGTGTACGCGGGCGCGACCATCCTCGGCAATATCACCATCGGGGCGGGATCGGTCATCGGCGCGAATACATGGGTCACGCGGGACGTGCCCCGCAACAGTAAAGTCGTTTCGGGAGACTGACATGGAAAACACGAACAGCCTCGGCCTGCTGCTGTCCTTCGCGCGGCCTTGCCGCAGGCTTCTCGCCGCCTCGGTGGGCCTTGCCGTGCTCGGCGTGGCTTCGGGCATGGTGCCGTATTTCGCGGTATCATACATGATCGGGGATCGGTATGCGGGCACGGCGACGCCGGGAAGCCTGTTCCTCTTCGCCCTGATAGCCCTGTTGGGGCAGGCCGGGCGCGTGGCGCTCGGCACGGGGTCCACCGTGCTCTCCCACCGTGCGGCCTTCGCCATCCTGAAAGGCATCAGGACGGACATCGCGGCCAAGCTGTCCCGTATGCCGCTGGGCAGCGTGATCGAGACCCCCTCCGGCAAGCTCAAGACGCTCATCGTGGACACGGTGGAAAAGATGGAGGTGCCCCTCGCGCACCTCATCCCCGAACTGACCTCGAATCTGCTCGTGCCGTTGTTCATGGCCGCCTACCTGTTCTGGCTGGACTGGCGCATGGCGCTTCTGGCGCTGGCCACGTTCCCGGTGGGGCTGTTTTGCTACATGGCCATGACCAAGGATTACGCGGAGCGCTACGCCACGGTTCAGGACGCGGGGAAGGGCATGAACGCCGCCATTGTGGAATATATCAACGGGATTGAGGTCATCAAGGCGTTCAACCAGTCCTCGGCCTCCTACGGGAAATTCGTAGCGGCGGTCAGGGCCAACCGGGACGCCATGAAAGACTGGTTCCGCGCCACCAACGGCTATTACGTCGCGGGGATGGCCATTGCCCCGGCCTCGTTGATCACCGTGCTGCCCGCCGGGGTATACTTCCACATGAGCGGAACGCTGGACGCCCCCGCCGCGATCACCTGCTTTATCCTGTCGCTCGGGCTCATCCAGCCGATTTTGCAGGCGCTCGGCTACACGGACAGCCTCGCCATGATGGACAGCACCCTCAAGGAGGTTTCCGACTTGCTGGGCAGGCCGGAAATGGTGCGCCCTTCCAACTGCGTGCCGTTGCGCGGGCATGGGATCGAGTTTGATCAGGTGTCGTTCGCCTATACGGGGACGGGGCGGGAGGTCTTGCAGGATGTGTCTTTCAAGATCGTGGAAGGCGGCATGACCGCCATCGTCGGACCGTCCGGCTCGGGCAAGTCCACGCTCGCCAAGCTGCTGGTCAGCTTTTGGGAAGCGGATCGCGGACGCATCCTGCTCGGCGGGGTGGATGTCCGCAATCTCCCGTTGTCTCAGGTCATGCAGTCCGTCGCCTATGTCTCGCAGGACAATTTCCTGTTCAACGTCAGCCTGCGGGAAAACATCCGCCTCGGCAGGCCGGACGCCACGGACAGGGAAGTGGAAGAGGCTGCGGAGGCTGCCGCGTGCGGCTTCATCAAGGCATTGCCCGGCGGATATGATACGCCTGCCGGGGATGCCGGGGCGCGCCTTTCCGGGGGCGAGCGCCAGCGCATCGCCATTGCGCGGGCCATGCTCAAGGACAGCCCCATCGTGGTGCTGGACGAGGCGACGGCCTTTGCCGATCCCGAAAACGAGGCGTTCATTCAGGAGTCGATCAGCCGCCTCGTCAAGGACAAGACGCTGGTGGTCATTGCGCACCGCCTTTCCACCATCGTCCGCGCGGATCGCATTGTGGTCATGGACGGGGGCCGCGTGTCCGCCGTGGGCACGCACGCGGAACTGCTGCAAACCTCGCCTTTGTACGGGCGACTCTGGGAATCGCATACCGGGGCACGGGATGCCGAAGGAGCGGAACATGATTGAGACGATCCGCAGGCTGCTCGATTTTTCAGGCCGTTGCCGCAAGGATTTGCTGTATGCCTTTGGCTATGGGGTGCTGTACTCCGTTTCGGAAGTCATTCCGGTGCTCGCCATCGTGGTGGCGCTGGAGGCCGTGCTGTCCCCGTCTGGCGGTGGCTGGTTCGCCGTTGCCGCGTCGGGCGGGCTTATGGGCCTGAGCGTCGCCGGGAAAATCGTATTCGGAAAGAGGGCCACGGAACGCCGTATGCTCGCCAGCTACGATATGTGCGCGGACAAGCGCATTGAAGTGGGGGAAATCCTCAAGCGCGTGCCACTCGGCTATTTCAGCCAGAATCGGCTCGGCGAGCTGACAGCCACGCTCACCACCACGCTCGGCGAGATCGAAACCAACGCCGTGGCAATCCTCGACAAGGTGGCGAACGGCTTCGTACACGCGGTGGCCATCACTCTGCTGATTTCGTGGTACGATTGGCACGCCGGCCTGATCACGGCGGCGGGGCTCGTGGTGTCCCTGTTCGTATACGGGGCCATGCAGCGGAAGGGCAGGAAGCTCTCCCCGGTACGCCAGGCGGCGCAGTCGAGGCTGGTGGCGGCGGTTTTGGAATATGTTCAGGGTATGGCCGTGGTGAAGGCGTTCGGGCTTGGGGACCGCTCCAACAGGGCGGTGGACGAGGCCATCGAAGCCTGCCGCGCCAGCAACACCGATCTGGAGCGTTCCTTCTCCACGTTGGCCGCAGCCTACCAGCTGGTGTTCAAGGTGGCGGCGTTCGGCGTGCTCCTCTCTTCGGGGCTGCTGTACCTGAGCGGCGATATGGATCTGATCAAATGCCTGCTGCTCATGGTTTCGAGCTTCATGCTGTACGCGCACATCGAAATGATGGGCAGCGTTTCCGCGCTGTCCCGCGTCATTTCCGTAGCGCTGGATCGCATGGAAGCCCTGAAGAATGCCCCGCTTCTGGACGAGCGCGGGGAAGATTTCGTGCCGGAGTCCTTCGACATCCGCATGGAGGATGTGGTGTTTTCCTACGACGGGACGCGCCTCCTCGAAGGGATCAATCTTGTGATCCCGCAGGGGACGACCACCGCGATCGTCGGGCCTTCCGGCAGCGGCAAGACGACCCTGTGCAGCCTGATCGCCCGGTTCTGGGACGTGCAGGAGGGCAGGGTGCTGTTCGGCGGGCGCGACGTGCGGGAATACACCTGCGACGGCCTGCTGCGCAACATCAGCATGGTGTTTCAGAACGTATACCTGTTTGAGGACACCATCCTGAACAATATCCGCTTCGGCAAGCCCGACGCCACGATGGAGGAAGTCCGCGAAGCCGCGCGCAAGGCCCGCTGCCATGACTTCATCATGGCTCTGCCCGAAGGGTATGAGACGCCCGTGGGCGAGGGGGGCGTATCGCTTTCCGGCGGGGAACGGCAACGCATTTCGCTGGCCCGCGCCATGCTGAAGGACGCGCCCGTGATCATCTTGGACGAGGCCACGGCCAGCGTGGACCCCGAAAACGAACGCCAGCTTCAGGAAGCCTTTGAAGCCCTGACCCGCGACAAGACGGTCATCATGATCGCACACCGTCTTTCCACCGTGCGCAAGGCGGATCAGATCCTCGTGCTCGACAAGGGGCGGATCATCCAGCGCGGGCGGCATGAGGAGCTTATGGAGCAGGGCGGCCTCTATGCGGACTTCATCCGCATCAGGGAACAGGCTGTCGGCTGGTCGCTGTGAGCTTGGGCAATGCTTGGAAGGGGTAGAAGCCTCCCCCCGGTGAGCCGCCTTCTGTTTTATCTTTAAACGTAACTGGGCTTCCGCCAACCAAAGAGAGAAGGCAGACGGCCGAAAAGAACGCATGGAACCTCGCCCAGCGTGGACGGATAAGCCGGTTCCGGTTGAAGGGAACGGCATAAACGGGTTTGTCGGGCTTTTCGCTAACAGGGAAGAAGGGGCGATGCTCCCATCGGATAAGCACCGCGGGCCCGCAGCGGGGCGGCGACCCCACGGCA
>OGRO01001023.1_pt1 | contig 25361 bp, 24 predicted proteins | sample 1553451 | NCBI WGS metagenome assembly OGRO01 (sample SAMEA2580021, study PRJEB22360) | human gut metagenome | reverse complement strand
TTTAAAAATATAATTAAGGTATTATAAAATTTTTTTAAGAAATATATACTATAAAAATGCATATATTTAATTTATAAGATTTACTTATCTAGGAATATTGATATAATCGGGAGGTTAGTAATATGCCTAAGAAAAAGAAAAGAAAAAGCAATAAAAAAGAATCTAATAGTAGTTGTAATGAAAAGAAAAGTACTGAAAATAATAAAAGCTTTTCATCTTTTAGCTATGCAGAGCTAGTAGCGTTATCGGCAACTTTAGGTTATAGTATAGCACAAGAATTAGATGAAGATGATTTAGCTATATTTCTTGTATTCTTAGAGCTTTTAGTTATTGAAATGCAGTTAATTGTTACTCAAAGAGCTATAGAAAAGAAAACACTAATTTCAACAGATAAAGAAGATGAAGTAGAAGATATAGATTTAGATGATATTTAGTAATAATTATTTTAAAATAAAAAAACAAATTTAAAGAAGGTAAATTATGAATATATATGAAAAATTATTGAATAATCAAAGAAAATACCTGTCAGATAAAGGAACTATTGATGTAAATACAAGAATTGAAAATCTTAAAAAATTAAAAAATAATATAAAAAAGTACGAGATAGATATAATAGAAGCTCTAAATAAAGATTTGGGCAAACATGAATTTGAAGCTTATTCCAATGAAGTTGGATTTGTATATAGTAGTATAGAACATACTATAAAAAATATAAAAAATTGGATGAAACCTAAAAAAGTAAAAAATGATGCTGCTCAGTTACCGGGGAAATCTTACATATATAAATCTCATTATGGCTCAGTGTTAATAATTGGGCCATATAACTATCCATTTCAATTATTAATTGAACCATTAATAGGGGCCATAGGAGGGGGAAATACTGTAATACTAAAGCCTTCTGAGTATGCTACAAATATAGAATATATAGTAGAAAAAATTATAAAAGAAACTTTTGATGAAAAGTATATAGCTGTAGTTAAAGGTGATTATACAGTCAATAGTCAACTTTTAGATTTACAATTTGATTATATATTTTTTACGGGAAGTGTAAATGTGGGCAAAATAGTTATGGAAAAGGCATCAAAACATTTAACACCAGTTACTTTAGAATTAGGAGGTAAATCACCTGTAATAGTTGACAATACTGCTAACTTAAAAATAAGTGCTAAACGCATTATGTGGGGAAAATTAATAAATGCTGGACAAACATGTGTAGCACCAGATTATGTTCTAGCTCATGAAGATATTTATGAAGAATTTATAAATGAATGTATAAATGTAGTAAAAGAATTTTATGGTCAAGATATAATTAATAATAAAGAATTTGGTCGAATTATAAATGAAAAACATATGACTAGATTATCAAATATTTTAGAATGTGACAAAGATAAAATAGTTTTTGGTGGAGATATTGATTTTGAAAAAAGATATATTTCACCTACAATTTTAAAAGATGTAACAACAGATGATAAGGTTATGAGTGAGGAATTATTTGGGCCAATCTTGCCTGTATTAAAATATAAAAATATGGAAGATTTAAAATACTTTATTTCTATAAATAAAAACCCTTTAGCTTTTTATGTATTTTCAGAAGATGAAAATTTTAGTGAAGACGTAATAAATAGATTTTCCTTTGGTGGAGGTTGTGTAAATGATACCATAAGTCATGTAGCATCAAAGTATCTTCCTTTTGGAGGAATAGGTGCTTCTGGAATGGGAAATTATCATGGAAAAACAAGTTTTGATACATTTACTCATACAAAAGCTATAGTAAAGAAAAATACAAAACTTGATATAAATTTAGTATTTCCACCATATAAGAATAAGATAAATTTAATTAAAAAAATAATGAAATAAATTGAAAATATTTAAATAAAAATTCACTTCAGTGTAAAGTCTAAAATATTGATATCAAAACACAGTATACTTTTGTTTTTGGCAAATTTTAGATTGTATATTTAATTATTTACAAATCTAATAAAATTGATAAAATTATTATAGAAAGAATTTAGCTATTGAAGGGGAATCAAATGAAGCGTTTTAATGAAACATATGGAAAAAGACAATTTTTATCTAGAAATGAATGGGCTGATACTTATAAAGCAATTCATTCAGAAAGTGAAGAAAAAGTAATAGTAAAAGTATTAGTAAATAAAAGTACTGATGAGGAATATATAAATAATTTATCAAAAGAAGTAAAAATAATAAAAGAAATAAAAAATCCTAATTTAATTCATATAAATAATATGTTTCAATATAGTGCCTGTGGAAAAACTTATTATTATATAGAAAGTGAATATTTTAAAGGAATTTCTTTAGGTGAAAAAATTGAAAATAATAAATTAGAAGAAAAAGAAGCTATTAATATGGTAAAAGAAATTTGTGAATCTATAAATGAGTTTCATAGTAATAACTTATCATTTAATATATTAAGCTTAGAAAATATTCTTATAAATTATAACAATCAAATAAAAATAGATACGCTATTATATTTAGAAAATAAAAGATTTGTTGAAAATGAAGAAGAAAATATAGTGAAAGTATTTAATCCTCAAAGTGATATTTATGATATAGGTGTTATTTTATATAATTTGTTAAGTGGAAAAACTACTTTTGATAAAAATAAATATAAAAAAGATATAAAAGATAAAAACTTATTACGTGTTATAGAAAAAGCAACTAATAAAAATGATGAATATAAGTATGAAAATATAAATAGACTTATTATAGATCTTAAGTCTTATTTATTATCTGGAGAAATAAAATTAGATGATTTTAAAGAAGAAGTAAAAGTTGTACAACAAAGTAAAAATAAAAAAAACAAAAAAGAGAAAACAAAAAAAGAAAAAATAAAAAAGGAAGAAACTAAGAAAATACAGACTAAAGAAGTAAAAGATAAAGAATTAAAAAGAGATAATAAAACAGAAGAGAATAAAGAAAAGAAAAAAAGAAAAAAAGGTAAGTTTGGTAAAGCTTTTGGAATTTGTGCTGTAATTACTATAGCTGCAGGTGCAGGTATTTATGCTTATGATTTTATAGAAAAAAATTATAAAAATGAAGATACAAAAGTAGAAGAAAATATTGAAAACAATAAAACAGAAAATTTAGTAGATAAAAATGAAAATATAAAATCAGAAGAAAACAAAAAAGAAAAAGTTGATGTAAAAAAAGAAGAAACTAAAAAAGAAGATAAAATTAATAAATCTGAAAAAGTAAATTCTACAACTAAAAAAGAGGAAACTAATACAAATTCTTCTTCTAACAACTCATCTTCAAATAAAGGCAATACTAATAATACAAGTAAACCAAATAATAATACGGTAAATAAGCCAAGTAATAATACAACAAATAAACCAAGCAACAATACAAGTAACTCAAGTAATAATACAACAAACAAACCAAACAACAATACAAGTAAACCAAATAATAATACAAACAAACCTAACAATAATACAACAAATAAACCAAATAATAATCAAAATTCAGGAAATACAAATAACAAACCTGAAATAGAAAATAAACCAGAATCTACAACAAAACCAGATGATTCAAATAACAGTGGAAATGACAATGTAGATGAACAACCGCCAAGTTCTGAGATAGAAGGTGAATAAAAATAAAAAGCATATTGTTACTAAAAATAATAATATGCTTTTATTGTTGAAAAAAAACTTATATTAAATTAATATTTTAATATGTAAATAAAAATAAAAAAATAAAGAGGCGAAGTATGTGAAAAATTTTAATGAAAAATATACTGTTAGAGACTTTATAGATAAAAATAAATGGTCAAATGTCTATGAAGGTATAAATGATGAAACTAATGAAAAAATCATTTTAAATATAATTACATCTTTAGATAAAAGTGAAGAACATATGAGTTACTTTAAAGAAGAAATAAACACGCTCATGTCTATGAATAATAGCAATTTAATTTCCATAAATGATATGTCATCTTATATAAATAAAGATAAAACTTATTATTATATAGAAAGCGAATACTTTGAAGGATTAAATTTAAAAGAATTAAAAGAAAGTATATACCTTGATAAAGTTAAAAGTCTAGAAATAATAAGAGAAGTAATTAAAGGTATAAAAGAATTTAATGATAGAGAAATAAATTATGGAATATTAAAAGAAGAAAATATAATTATAAATAAAGATGGTATTGTAAAATTAGATACTTTATCCTTTATAAATAGATATGAAGGATACTTAAATTGTGAAGAAATAAAAAATAGAGGCTTTGATTATTATGAAGATATATATATGATAGGCAAAATTTTATGTAAATTGATTACAGGCAAAAGTACATTTAATCTTAAAGAAAATAATGAAGAGCTAGATGTGGATTTAATGGAGATTTTAATGAAATCTACTAATATAAAACATGTTACTAAACATAAATATAAAGATTTAGATGAGTTTTTAGGAGAAGTAACTTCTTATATAGAACATGGTGATATAAATTATAAAAATATAGTAAACTTAGAAAAAATAAATTATCACAAACTCAACTTTAAAGCTAAATATATAGGGGCAATTTTTTGTGCAATTGTAATCATAAGTGGAATTGCTATGGGAAGTAAATATATATTAAATAATACAAATAAAAATAATAAAGTTACAGCTCAAGCTAGTGAAAACACTAAAGATAACTATAAAAAAGATACAGATAATCAAGAAGATGTAATTTATAAAGATAATAGATATAATTTAATTCAAAGTAATACTACTTCTAAAAATACAAATAAAGAAAATACTCACACTAACAAAGATGAAACTCAAAGTCAAAATAATACTCAAAAAGAAGAAGTCATAAACAAAGAAAATACAAACAAAGAAAATAATTATAACACAAATAAAGAAGATCCAAATAAACAAGAATACAATAATAAAGAAGAAAATAAAGAGGATAATAAGAACCAAGAAGATAATAAAGATCAAGACAATAACAACAATCAAGAAGAAGATAATAAAGATCAAGAAGAAAATCCAAGTGAAGAACCAGAAGAAGATCCAGACAAAAAAGACCCAAACAATGAAAATAAAAATTTTGATGAAAATCAAGAAGAAAATAAAACTAATAAAGATAATAAACAAAATAATAATAATAAAGATAATAAGAATGAAACTGATAATATAAAAAATGAAGTAGATGAAGAGTTAGATAATCAAAATATAGATGATATGTAAAAAGAATAAAAAAGATATTAGTATTATTTTTAGACTAATATCTTTTTTATTTTGCAAAAGTTAATCTAAAGTTAATATTTCTTTTGTAAAATAGTGCCATCATATAGAGGAGGAGAAGAAATGCTTACATTAAAGAACATTAAAAAAGCTATACTACTGGTGATTTTACACAAGTGGCACTAGACGGTGTATCTGTAAACTTTAGAAAAAATGAATTTGTTGCTATCTTGGGACCAAGTGGTTCAGGAAAAACAACTTGCTTAAATGTAATAGGAGGTCTTGATAAATACGATAGTGGTAACCTTATAATAAATGGAAGCTCTACTAAGGATTTTAAAAATACAGATTGGGATGCATATAGAAATAACTCTATAGGATTTATATTTCAATCATATAATTTAATAAATCATTTAGATATAATATCAAATGTGGAAATGGGAATGACTTTAAGTGGAGTATCTGCAAAAGAAAAGAAAGAAAAAGCGCTACAAGCCCTTGAAAGAGTTGGCTTAAAAGAGCATGTACATTGCATTTGCCTCAAGTATAGGTATAATAGGTATAGCAGTAATACTTAGTTTATCAACAGGATTTAATGATAAAATAGAAGAAGCTTAATCAAATACTTTAGCAGAATTTCCTATAACAATTACACAAACGGCTCAAGAAATAGATATGGAAGCTATGCATGATGAAATGTCAAGTACTGCAATGGGAAAAAAGAATATGTAGATAGCAAAGAGGTATTTTTATACGATCAAAGTGATACTATAAAAACTCACAATAATAATTTTACAGATGATATTTTAGATTATATATCTAAAATAAACAAAGATATTTGTTCTAGTATTGGATATACGAGAATAGCAAATATGAATCTTATTACTAAAATATATGGTGATTATAAAGCTGTAACATTTGCAAATTAAAATAATAATTTATCTATGGCATCATCATATATATCATCTTATCCAGAAATGATAAATAAGGAGGAAGGTTCTTATATAGAAAATATGGACAGCATAGATTTTGATGATTTAGTTGGAATGAAATTTAAATTAGTTCATAATAGTGATTATTACGAAAAACTGCTTTTAAAACATTTAATGACTTAAAAAAGGCTTATAATAGCAAAAATAGTATAACTTTAACTATAAAAGCTATAGTGCGTGAAAATGCTGACAGTGGTGTTGGAATGTTAGCAAATGGTATAGCTTATAGTGATAAACTTACAAAATTAGTAGTAAACAATGCGCTAAATTCAGATATAGTAAAAGAACAAAAGAAATAGGCATTTTACGTGCTTTAGGTGCAAGAAAAAAGATATCACAAGAGTATTTAATAGGAAACATTTATAATAGGTTCTTGTTCAGGATTACTTGGAATATTCTTAGCTTGGGTAGCCACATTCCCAATAAATAATATTTTATATAAAATGACTGAATCGGAAAATGTAGCAAAACTAGATCCGCTTCATGTCATAAGTTTACTTATAATAAGTGTAGTACTTACAATGATTGGTGGATAGATACCATCAAAAATGGCTGCTAAAAAAGATCCAGTAGAATCTCTTAGAAGTTAATTTATAAAAATAAGCAAATCATGTTACCATAAACAAATGTAACTTGATTTGCTTACTTTGACTAAATAATAATATTATAAAAATATAAATAGTTGAAAATAATAATAACTAAGTTATATAGGTAGAATTTTTACATGAATTTAAAATACTCATTGAAGTAGTAAAGAGATATTTTAAAGGAAATATAGAGGTAAAAAGTAAATTAAATAAATATACAAAATTTATAATTAAGCTTTCATTTTAAAATAAAAATAGAGGAGATAATATATGAAAATCAGACAAGCTAATAAAAATGATTTAAAGGAAATAGTAAAAATAGAGAAAATTTGTTTTCCTAAAGCAGAAGCAGCCAGTGAAAAAGATATATATGAAAGATTTGAAGTTTTTGGAGAAAATTTTTTAGTGGCAGAAAAAGACAATAAAATAATAGGTTTTATCAATGGATGTACAACAGATGAGCCAAATCTTCCCGATGAATTATATAGCAATGCAAAATTGCATAAACCCAATGGTGATTATCAAACATTATTTGGTTTAGATGTTTTACCTGAGTATAGAAGACAAGGTGTGGCAGGAAAATTATTAAGAAGCTTAATTGATTTAGCTAAAAAACGTGGCAAAAAGGGAATGGTACTTACGTGCAAAGATCATCTTATCCCTTTTTATGAATCAAATGGATTTGAATTTCAAGGAGTTTCAAAATCTTGTCATGGTGGTGCAAAATGGAATGATATGTTACTTATATTTGATAAGTAATATATATAATGGGGGTGATATTATGTCTTATATATTAAATAAAATAAGTATAAGAACAAATAATACAAAAGAGGCGGTAAGATCAATAGAAGAAATTTGGAGAGATATATCTACTTGTAAGTTGCCAATTTTATTTGATAATGAAGGAAATCTAAGTAGATGTAGTAAAAAAGCTTGGGAGAAAGTTTGGAATGATACAACGTCGTGGAAAATAAAAAGAAAATTTACATAAGGCTATGAAAGTATTGTGACAAAACAATATATAGCTTATAAAAAAGCTCATTGATATTTATATATTGCATTAAAATAAAAATACTGGAATGATATTATCATTCCAGCATTTTTATTAATGTAACATTAAATAAATAAAATTAGTATGTTCATTTAATATATTAATACCTATAAGTATTAAAATTATTCCACCAACAATTTGGGAATAATTTTTAAAAATTGGCCCAAGAAAGCTACCAATCATAACACCTATAAAACACAATACAAAAGTTATTATAGCAATACTTAAACAAAGAGGAATTATATGTACATTTAAAAAAGCAAAACTAACACCTACAGCAAGGGCATCTATGCTTGTGGCTATGGATAATATAATAAGTTCTTTATTATCAAGCTCATCATCGCAAGTCACAGATATTTCTGGGTTTTTATTATCTTCATAAGCTTCAAATATCATTTTAAGTCCTATAAAAGACAATAAAAATAAGGCTATCCAATGATCTATAAAAGTTATATAAGATTGAAATCTAATACCAACTAACCAACCTATAAAAGGCATAAAACCTTGGAAAAGTCCAAAGAAAAAGGCAATTTTAAATGACAAAGCAGTATTTATTTTTCTAAGAGTTATACCTTTGGTTATGGAAACTGCGAAAGCATCCATTGCTAAAGCAAATCCTATTAAAAAAGTTGTTACAAATCCCATAAAAATATCCTCCTTAGTAATAATACATTTAAATTAATTTATATTAACAATATATTTAAAGTATTTATTTATTATTCTTAAATAGGCAAATTGTAGAAAAGTATAAAAAAATATAAAATTATCCATAATACTATTATGAAAATTATGAGGAGACTTTATGGAGGCTGTTAAATGAAAAAATGGATTTGTCCTAAATGTGGATATATTATGGAAATAGACAAACTTAAACTTTGTCCAGTATGTCAAACTGATTGTAAAAATTTTATAGGAATTGATGAAAGTGAAGAAAAGCTTTTTAATAGTAAAAATATAGAGTTGGACAAAGAAATTAAAAGTAGCTAAAAAAGCAAAGGAATTGGGATTGGATGAAATTTATAATATATTAAATCAAATGTGCTTAGATGAAGCTAAATATGGAAAAAGCTTTGAAACTTTATCAAATGAGTATTTTGTAGCAAAATAAAAAATATTACATATTTAAAATATAATTTATTATAAATAATTAGAACATAATTAATAATTATTGAATATAATGATTTTAAATAGTAAATAATACTTATCATAATAAAAATTGGTAATACAAATAAGATATAAGGAAAATTTTAAAAATTGTTGATTTTTTTTCTAGATTAATCTACAATATTTACAAATAAAAAATAAGAAAATACAGTGAAGAAGAGAGTAAATTCTATATTGATTTATAGCGAACAAAGGATGGTGGAAGCTTTGTATGAGATTTGAATTGAAGAACACTTTGGAGTATTTAGCCGAAATTCATTTTATGAAGAGTAGATCTAAACGGATTCCTACCGTTAGATGGGAAACGTATCGATTATAAATCTGTGCGTATTAGAGTTGGGCTTTAAGTCAACTAGGGTGGTACCGCGTAAATATCACGTCCCTATACATTTGTATAGGGACGTTTTTAATTTTAAGGAAATTATTTATTAAATAAAAATTATAGAAAGGGAATGATTAAAATGGCACAGCTTGAAAAAATATTTTTAAATGATGATGAAAATAAAAAGTTAGAAAGAGTATTTATAAATGAACTTGATAAACTTGATAATAAAAGAGTTATGCTTAGGGGATGGGTTCATAAAATAACTGATTTAAGTCATATTGTATTTGTAAAGCTAAGAGATAAATCAGGAATAGTTCAATTAGTTTGTGATAAAGATCAAATAAAGAACATAAGACTTGAAAATGCCATAGAAGTAATAGGAACAAAGTGTGAAAATGAAAAAGCACCAGGAGGAATAGAGATAAAAGTTGAGGAAATAAAAGTTGTTGGAAAAACTTATTATGAAAAACTACCTTTTGAAGTGAATAGTTATAAAAATAAGGCAACACTTGAAACTCAACTTGACCATAGAACAATAGCTCTTAGAAGACCAGAAATTAGAGCAATATTTAAAGTACAAAGTGAAATAGAAAGTGCTTTTATAACTTATTTAAAAGAAAGAAATTTTGAAGAAATTCATACAGCAAAAATTATAGATTCATCTACAGAAGGTGGCTCTGAAATGTTTACAGTAAATTATTTTGACAGAAGATCTTTCTTAGCACAATCACCTCAATTTTATAAACAAATGATGGTGGGAGCAGGATTTGAAAGAGTATTTGAAATAGGTCATGCTTATAGAGCAGAACTTCACAATACTTGGAGACATTTAAATGAATATGTAAGTTTAGATGTGGAAATGGGATTTATAAAAGATGAATACGAACTTATGGATTTGGAAGAAGGTTTTATAAATTATTTATATGAACATTTAAATAAAACTTGTAAAAAAGAGCTAGAAATGTATAAAATAGAACTTCCCCAAAAAGTGAATATACCAAGAATAACTCTTGATAAAGCTCATGAAATACTTCTTGAAAAATATAATAAAAAATCACCTCTTGGAAATATAGATGCAGAAGGTGAAGTATTAATATCAAAATATGTTAAAGAAAAATATGACTGTGATTTTGTATTTTTAACTAAGTATCCAGTAAGCAAAAGACCAATGTATACTATGATGGATGATGAAGACAAAAACTTAACTAAGAGTTTTGATTTAATATTTGATGGACTTGAAATAACGACTGGAGGTCAAAGAATACATGATTATGAAATGTTAAAAGAAAATATTATAAAATTTAATTTAAATCCAGATGATTTTGATTTTTACTTGGAAACATTTAAATATGGTATGCCTCCTCATGGTGGATTTGCCATAGGACTTGAAAGACTTACTATGAAAATATTAAAACTTTCAAATATTAGAGAAGCTGCATTAGTACCAAGAGATATGAAAAGATTAACTCCATGATTTAACTTTAATATAAATAATTTAAGAAAGGGTGAAATAATATGGCAATAACAAAGGATGATGTAAAATATATTGCTAAGCTTGCAAAGTTAAGATTTAATAATGAAGAAGCTGAAGCATTTGCAGGAGAATTTGAAAATATACTAGAACAGTTTAAAACTTTAGATAAACTTAATTTAGATGATGTTGAAATAGAGAGACCTAATGTATCAGTTCTTAGAAAAGATATACAAAAGAAATGCGAAATAAAACAAGAAGAATTATATCAAAATGTAAAAGTTATGAGAGATACAGCAATAGAAGTTCCTAAAATCATTGAGTAGGAGGAAGTAAAAATGAAAAAATACAGTATAAAAGACTTAGTAAACAAAATACAAAATAAAGAAATTTCTTGTGAAGAAGTGATTGATTTTTATATAAAAGAAATTGAAAAAAAAGAAGATAAAATAGACGCATTTTTATCACTTGACAAAGAAAATGCCATAAAAAAAGCAAAGTATTTAGATGAAAAAATAGTAAAAGGAGAAAAAGTAGGATTACTTGCAGGAATTCCCATTGCCATAAAAGATAATATGTGTACTAGAGGAGTTAAAACAACTTGTGCATCAAAAATGCTAGAAGATTTTATACCTCCTTATGATGCAACAGTAATAAAAAAATTAGAACTAGAAGATGCCATATTAATAGGTAAAACCAACTTAGATGAATTTGCCATGGGTTCATCAACTGAAAACTCAGCATTTAAAATAACTAAAAATCCAATAGATAATTCAAGAGTTCCAGGAGGTTCTTCAGGAGGTTCTGCTGCAGCTGTTGGGGGAGAAATGGTGCCTCTAGCTTTAGGCTCAGATACAGGAGGTTCAATTAGACAGCCAGCTTCATTTTGTGGAATAGTAGGAATGAAGCCTACTTATGGTCTTGTATCTAGATTTGGTCTTATAGCTTTTGGTTCTTCTCTAGATCAAATAGGTCCCTTTTCAATGACAGTTGAAGATAATGCTTATTTATTAAATATAATAGCAGGAGAAGATGATAATGATGGAACTACTGCTAAAAATTTAGAGAAAAAAGATTATACGAAAGATATAGATTCAGGTATAAAAGGAATGAAAATAGGTATTCCAAAGGAATTTATAGAAGAAGAAGGTCTAGATCCTGAGATAAAAGAAGTTGTTATTAAAGATATAGAAATTCTAAGAGAATTGGGCGCAGATGTGGAAGAATTTTCTCTACCATCAACAAAAGATGGTCTAGCTCCTTATTATATAATTTCATCAGCAGAGGCCAGCTCTAATTTAGCTAGATTTGATTCCATAAGATATGGATATAGAACAAAAGATTATGAAAATGTATCAGAATTAGTAGAAAAAAGCAGAAGTGAAGCTTTTGGTAGGGAAGTAAAAAGAAGAATAATGCTAGGAACTTATGCTCTATCTTCAGGTTATTATGATGCTTATTATAATAAAGCACAAAAATTTAGAAGTAAGTTAAAAGCAGATTTTAAAGAAGCTTTCAAAAAATACGATATAATAATTGGCCCAGTATCTCCAATACTTCCTTTTAAAATAGGTGAGAGATGTGAAGACCCAACTGCCATGTATTTAGCAGATATATATACAATAAATATAAATTTAGCAACTGTACCAGCTCTTTCTATGCCAGGAGGAAAAAGTAGTGAGGGACTTCCTATAGGACTTCAATTAATAGGAGATGTATTTACAGAAGAAAAAATATACAAAGTTGCTTATGCTCTAGAGAAAAAACTAAATCTTGAGTTTGAGAGAGGGGTGTAAAATATGTTATTAGAAACAGTAATTGGTCTAGAAATACATGCTGAATTAAAAACAAATACAAAAATATTTTGTTCTTGTTCCACTGAGTTTGGAGCAAAACCAAATGAAAATACATGCCCAGTTTGTTTAGGAATACCAGGAACTCTTCCAGTACTTAATGAAGAAGTTGTAAACTTAGCTATAAAAGCTGGTAAAGCTGTTAATTGTAAAATAAATAATTACAATAAAATGGATAGAAAAAACTATTTTTATCCAGACTTAACTAAAAACTATCAAACTTCACAATATGATTTACCAATGTGTGTAGATGGTATGGTTAACTTTACTTACGAAGGAAAAGAAGTATCTGTTAGAATTAACAGAATACATATAGAAGAAGATGCAGGAAAACTTGTTCATTTAGAAGATGAACCAGTGTCTCTAATAGACTACAACAGAGCAGGAGTACCTTTAGTGGAAATTGTTACAGAACCGGACTTAAGATCACCGGAAGAAGCTGCCGAATTTATGAGACAATTAAAAGGCATACTTGAATATGCAGATATTTCAGATTGTCGTATGGAACAAGGTTCAATTAGATGTGATGCCAACATATCTTTAAGACCTTATGGTAGTGAAGAATACGGAACTAAAGTAGAAATAAAAAATATAAACTCTTTTAGAGAAGTTCAAAAAGCTTTAGAAAAAGAAGAAAAAAGACAAAGAGAATTATACGAATTTGGTGAAGAATATAAAATAAAACAAGAAACTAGGAGATGGGATGCAGGAAAGGGAAAAACACTTCCTATGCGTTCTAAGGAAGAAGCACACGATTATAGATACTTCCCAGAACCAGATTTAACACCAATAATTATACCACAAGAAAAAGTTGATAAAATAGAAGCTACCCTACCAGAGTTACCTATAGAAAGAAAAGTAAGATTTGTAGCAGATTATGGTCTTAGTGAAAAAGAAGCATCTATTATAATAGCAAATAGAACTTTAGCTAAATTTTATGAAGATGTGGTAGGTCTTGGTGGAAATCCTAAAACTGTTTCAAATTATATATTAGGAGATTTACTTCGTTTACTAAATTTCAATAATATGGAGCCAGAAGATATAAAAATATCACCTAAAAATTTTGTTGACTTATTAAAAATTATTGAAGATGGCAAAATAAGTAATACTGCCGGCAAAGAAGTATTTAAAGAAATGTTTGCAAGTGATAAATCTCCAGAAATTATAATAGAAGAAAAAGGATTGTCACAAATTAGTTGTACTGACGAAATAGAAAAACTTGTAAATGAAGTTTTAAATAATAATCCTAAATCTATAAAAGACTTTAAAGCAGGAAAAACACAAGCTATAGGTTTTTTAATGGGACAAGTGATGAAAGCATCAAAGGGAAAAGCAAATCCGCCAGTTGCAAAACAAATGATAGAAGAAAAATTAAATAATATGTAATATAAAAATAACCCATTGAATTTAATTCATGGGTTATTTTTATATTACAGTAAAATTTTCACACTATTATATAAACTAAGATATACTATAAATAGGTATGAAATTTTTAAGGGGAGATAATGCAGGGGATATGAAAAAAATATACAAAAGTTCCATACAAAGACTATTATTTTTCTTCTTAACTTTAGCAATACAAATTTATATTATTATTTTAGCAATTTTACAATTTAAAAATTATTTTTTATACTTCTATATTATTTCTTTAATAGGAGGGGCTATACTTGTATTTTATATTCTAAATGGAAAAAGCAATCCAAGTTATAAAATTGCATGGATAGTACCAATATTATTATTGCCCATATTTGGAGGAATCTTCTATTTGATTTATGGAGGAAATAAATTAAGTAAAAGAGAAAAAAAGAAAATGAAAAATCAAAATATAAAAATGAAAACATCATTAATTCAAGATAATAAGGTATTGAATAGATTGGGAGAAGAAAGCATATATGCCAAAAACCAAGCGCTATATATGTTAAATTATGCAAATTGTCCTATTTATGAAAATACTTATAATGAATATTTATCACCAGGTGAAGTTAAGTTTGAAAAATTAGTGGAGGAACTAAAAAAAGCAAAACATTTTATTTTTTTAGAATATTTTATTATAGAAGAAGGAATAATGTGGAACACAATTTTAGATATACTAAAGCAAAAAGCAAAGGAAGGCATTGATGTTCGAGTAATTTATGATGATGTGGGTTGTGTCATGAAACTTCCTTATAAATATGGAAAACAACTAGAAAAATACAATATAAAATGCAGAGTATTTAATCCCTTTGTGCCTTTGTTTACAAATAGATTAAATAATAGAGATCATAGAAAAATAGCCATAATAGATGGTTATGTGGGATTTATGGGTGGAATAAATCTAGCAGATGAATATATAAATGCATATGAAAAATATGGACATTGGAAAGATGCTTCCATATTAATTAAAGGAGAAGCTGTATTTAATTTAACAGTTATGTTTTTAAGTATGTGGGATTTTATAAATAATAGCGAAGATGATTATTTAAAATACAAACCAGAAAATTTCACAAGTGAAAGATATTTAACTAATGGGTATGTTCAACCTTTTGATGACAGTCCTTTAGTAAATGAACCCATAGGAGAGACTGTATATTTAAATCTTATTAATAAAGCTAAAAAATATATTTATATAAATACACCTTATTTAATAATCGATAATGAAATGGCTACAGCTTTAAAAATTGCTGCTAAATCAGGAATTGATGTGAGAATAGTAACTCCACATATTCCGGATAAATGGTTTGTTCATGCAGTTACTAGATCTTATTATCATTCATTCATTAAAGATAATATAAAAATTTACGAATATAGTCCAGGATTTATGCATTCAAAAACTTTTGTAGTTGATGATGAATATGCGGTTATAGGCAGCATAAATTTAGATTTTAGAAGCTTATACCTTCATTTTGAATGTGGAGCATGGCTTTATAAAACAGATAGTGTTTTAAAATTAAAAGAAGATTTTTTAAATACTTTAGATTTATGTCAACAAATAAATATTTCAGATTGTGAAAATATAAAATGGCCAGTGAAATTTGGACGATTGGTTTTAAGATTGTTTTCACCACTATTATAAAAGTCTTCCTTTTACAGGAAGATTTTTGTTTACATAATTTGACTTATTATATCAATCCTAGACAAAAATAATAAAAAAGTGTATTATTTAATTTATGAAAAAATAATATGGAGGAAGAAAAATGTCAAATAGTGTATTTAGTTCGTTGGAAACTTTAAACTTTAAAAGTATGACGTTGGAAACAATAGTTAAAAGAATAATAGATTGGACATTTACTGGTGGTATTAAATTAATAATAGGAACACTAGCAATAGTAATAGGTTTTAAAATTATAAACAAATTATCAAAAAGATTTATTAATCTTGCGGAAAAAAGAAATGTAGATATGACTTTAATTAAGTTTATAAAATCTTTTATAAGTTACACGTTAAAAATATTACTTGTATTAATTATAGCAGGTTCTTATTGGAAATTAGAATTATCAGGGCTTGCTGCCATAGTAGCATCAGCAGGGGTTGCTATAGGTCTTGCACTTCAAGGAAGTTTATCAAACTTTGCGGGAGGATTTATAATATTACTTCTTAGGCCATTTAAAGTTGGTGATTATATACAAACAGGTCAATTTGAAGGTACTGTAGAGCAAATAGGAGTATTTTATACTAGTTTAACAACTATTGATAACAAGGTAGTTTTAATACCAAATGGATCTTTATCAAATGGAAGTTTAGTAAATTATTCTGCTAAAGATACTAGAAGGGTAGATTTAGTATTTGCCGTATCATATGAAAGTGATATTTTAAAAGTTAGAGGAATATTAAAAGATATAGTTCAACAACATAGATTAGTTCTTGATTATCCAGAACCTTTTGTAGGATTACTTGAACAAGCAGATAGCTCTTTAAATTTTGCAGTAAGAGTTTGGGTAAATACTCCTGATTACTGGACAGTTTACTTTGATTTATTAGAAGAAGTTAAATTAAGATTTGATAAAGAAGAAATATCAATACCATATCCACAAATAGATCTACATTTAAAACAAATGATAAAATAATTATTAGGCCGCAGTAGTGCGGTCTTTTTTGTAAGGAAATTGTAAGATTATTAAGAGAAATATTACAATTTATTAAGAATAGATGAAATTTCCTTCCTAAGAGATTTAAATAAATTTGAATATGCTATAATAAATATAGTAAATTTTTTATGAAAAAGGAGACTATAATGGAGTATATTCAAAATATATATAATGTAGTAAATGATTATTGGCTACTATCTATAGTAGTTGGTATGACTAGTGTATTTGTTGAAAGTTTTTTACCTATATTGCCTTTAGTCGCAATAGTAACAGCCAATGCAGTCTTGTTTGGTATGATTCCAGGATTAGTAATTTCATGGATAGGTTCATCAGCAGGAACTATATGTTTATTTTTTATAGTTAGAAAAATTAGTAATAGAAAATTTATAAAGCTTTTAACTAATGAAAAAGTGGAAAAAGCCATAGATTGGGTAGAAGAAAAAGGGTTTAAATTGTTATTTTTAGCTTATGCATGTCCATTTTTACCAGCATGCGTAGTAACTATATCACAGGGAATAGCAAAGAGAGACTTTGCAGATTTTATACCTGCAGTTGTGGCGGGGAAATTAGTAATGTTTTTTATTGTTAGTTATATAGGTAAAGATATCTTTGGGTTTATCACAAATCCTTTCAAAGTATGCGTATTACTTATAATAACTTTTATTGCATGGAAAATGGGAAATAAATTAAATAAAGATTTAGATGAATATGAAAAGAAAAGAATAAATGAAGAATAAGCAAAAGGCCTATTCTTCATTTTTTTTATTTAGCTCCCATAATACATTCTATTAAAATATCTAGATTGCAATTTAAAAAATAATTATTAATATCTATATCTTTTAAGGCAGTTTTGATACTATCTTTATTGTGTTTTACATTTAATAATTTGTTTTCTATAAAAGAAATATCTTCTTTTCCAAAGAAATCGCCAAAGAACTTTATATTTTTAATTAAGCCATCAACTACATTTAAGCTAAATTCCACATTTCCACCTGGGTATTTTAATTCATTGTTAAGAGAGTATTTAGGAGAGTTACCAAAATTCCACTCCCAAGTTTCATATTTTTCTTTTACTAATTTATTTATATTTTCAATATCTTCTTGAGTTAACTCATAAAAATGGCTGTTTTCGTCTCTTTTATTTATGAAATTTAATAAATAATCTTTAAATTCCACAACGCTCATCTCTTTTCCAAGGTGGTTACTTATATTAGTAACACGAGACTTTACAGATTTAACTCCTTTACCTTCAAATTTAGAAGGTTTAACTTTTAAAGCGGCAGATAAATCATTAATTTTTGATGAAAATAATAATGTACCATGATGCATAACATTATTTTTATAATTGTACTGGGCATTACCTGAAAATTTTTGATTATCAATTAATAAATCATTTCTTCCAGAAAATTCAGCATTAATATTTAACTCTTTAAGAGCGGCAACAATAGGCATAGTGAACTTTTTAAAATCACTAAAACTATTATCATTATAAGAAATAAATGTAAAGTTAATATTGCCTAAATCGTGAAAAACTGCTCCACCACCAGATTGTCTTCTTACTACCTTAATATTATTATTTTTTACATAATCATAATTAATTTCTGATAAAGTATTTTGATTTTTACCGACTATAATAGCATTTTCATTTTGCCAAAGTAAAAATATATCTTCTTTTGCATTTTTTAGAAAATATTCTTCCATCGCTAAATTGAAATAAGGATTAATATTAGTATTATTTATTAATAGCATATAATTTTTCCTCCACAGTATTGTATAATAAGACATTTTTATAATATTAAACAAAATTCACTAATATCCTTTATAAAAATAAAATTTATTGTCTATTTTTATATAATGTTAAAAAATAAAAAATAAAGGATTTGATATTAAACAAAAAGAAGATTAATCAAAAGGAATTAATATAGGAGGGATATGATGAAAAAAATAATGTATTTGTTAATTTTCATATGTATGGTAGCTTTAGTAGGATGCAACAAATCCGATAATTTAAAAACTACAAGTAGTTTCAAAGGAAAAGAAGTTGTATACTCTAGTGAAAATTCTAGTAAAATTAAACAGCTATTAAAATCCTACGGTACATCGCAACAATTAACTGTTGAAAAAATGAGTAAAAAAAATATTTTAATTATAAAAGATGAAAAAATTGTGGCTAATGAAAAATTGTGGAATGATTTTTATACAAATACTAAAAATAAAAAAGAATGTAGCATAACAATACTTCAATATACTGCTCAAAATGACCCTATATTAACATATTTATCATATAAAGATAATAAATTTTATATGATGGAAGATGATTCACGTGATCAATATAGAGAATCAGAAAAGGAAAAAGATTATTATGAATATACTTTTAATTATTTAAAACTATTCGAAGAAGATGAAAAGATTTATGTATATTTACTAAATGACGATAATATAACACTAGAAAAATTAAATTACTCACTTTTAAGCTCAAATATGAATGAATGGATACCTTATGGATTTGTTTTTTATTATGACAAATAGTACTCTATATTGATAAAATTCAAAAAATTTAGATTAAATTTAAAAAATCTATTGTTTTTTTGAAAAATATGTAATATACTTAAAAAAAATAACAAGTGAATATATAGGTAGAGGCGCAAAATTTATTAGTATCAATAATGAGGTAAGCACTGTGATTTATTGAGAAAGGAAATTTTGCCGAAGCATATAACTGATGCTTTAAGGTTATATAGCTGGGTGTATATAAAATATATATACAACTGTCACTAATTTTAGTGTTGAGCTATCATTGAGAGAGACTAATAATATTTTTAGTATTGATTAGTATTGAATTTACACCTTGATGAAAGCCATCAAGGTTTTTTTATTGAAAAAAAATGGCAAAACCCTAAAATATTCACAATAAATTATAGGGAGAGATGAAAATGAAAAAAAGAAATGCAAAATTAATTTTTATGACAATGTTTTTAATTATTATGTCAAGTGTATCAGTTTTTGCTGCTGAAGTAGACACTGCAGTAGTGAATGCAGACAAATTTGGAATATTAACATTACTACCTCCAGTAGTAGCAATAATTTTAGCCTTTGCAACTAAAAATGTTATATTATCTTTAGTTCTTGGAGTAATGTCGGGAGGATTTTTACTTAATTTAAATGGAGTAAATATATTATCATCTTTATTTAATTCATTCTTAGATTTAGTTAATAGAGCAGTAAATTCATTGGCTGATCCATGGAATGCAGGTATAATTCTTCAAGTTTTAGCAATAGGTGGAGTTATAAACTTAGTTGCAAAAATGGGTGGAGCAAAAGCCATAGCTGAAGCTTTAGCTAAAAAAGCAAAAAATGCTAGAAGTGCTCAACTTATAACATGGGCAGCAGGTCTTTTAGTATTCTTTGATGATTATGCAAATTCATTAATAATAGGACCTATGATGAGACCTGTTACAGATAAAATGAAAATATCAAGAGAAAGACTTGCTTTTGTAATAGATGCTACAGCAGCACCAGTTGCAGGACTTGCTATAATATCAACATGGATAGGTTTAGAAGTTGGTTTAATTGGAGATGGATTTAATTCTATTGGTGTTAACACAAATGCTTTTAGTGTATTTTTAAATACAATACCATATAGATTTTACAATATATTAATTTTAGGATTTATAGTTTTAACATCTGTTCTTTTAAAAGAATTTGGACCAATGAGAGAAGCTGAATTAAGAGCTAGAAGAGGTAATGTAAATTTAACTTCAAGTAAAGAAATAGATGAAAAAATAAGTAATGAACATAGTGATTTAGAGCCATTACCAGGAGTTAAATTAAATATATGGAATGCTATAATTCCAATAGGTATATTAATAGTTGGTTCATTATTTGCCTTTTATTATAGTGGATATACAACTATACTTGGTGGAGATGATGCTACTTTAATAGAACTACTTAAAAATTCGCCACTTTCATTTGTATCTATAAGAGAAGCATTTTCAAATGCAGATGCATCAGTTGCTCTATTCCAATCAGCTTTATTTGCAGGAATAGTTGCCATAGTAATGGGTACTAGCAAAAAAATATTTAATATATCACAAGGTTTAGAAATATGGGTAGACGGAATGAAAACTTTAGTGATAACTTGTGTAATATTAATATGTGCTTGGTCACTTTCATCAGTAATAAAAGAACTAGGAACTGCTAGATATTTAATACAATTATTATCAGGTTCTATACCAGCATTTTTATTACCAAGTATAATATTTGTACTAGGTGGAATAATGTCATTTGCAACAGGAACTTCTTATGGAACAATGGGAATCCTTATGCCACTTACTATACCTTTAGCGTATTCAATAAATCCTGAAATGTCTTATATAATAGTTTGTATAAGTGCAGTACTTACAGGTTCTATATTTGGAGATCACTGCTCACCAATATCAGATACTACAATATTATCTTCAATGGGAGCTGGATGTAATCATATAGATCACGTTAGAACACAAATGCCATATTCTTTATTTGTGGCAAGCATAGCAATATTATTTGGATATATACCAGCAGGATTTGGACTTAATATTTATTTAATATTACCAGTAGCTTTTCTAGTTATGTTTATAGGAATACAAATACTTGGTAAAAGTGTAGATATAGATGAAAATGAAGAATGTTTAACAGCTTAATTTAAATAAAAAATCCTTTTGAACTTTATAAAAAGCAAAGTTCAAAAGGATTTTTTTGTAGAGAATTTCTTATTTTCTTTTTTTATTTTTTTTCTTCTTTTTTTTACCTCTGTTTAAACGTTTTTGCTCAGCTCTTAAAGCTTTTAACTCAGCTTTTCTTTCAGCCTTTTTCTTAGCATTTTGTTTTTCTACACCAAATGTATAGACAGAAATAAGTAATAAAACTACACCTATAATAGAATAAATAGTTTTTTTAGTGATGAAACCTAAAATAATAAGCATTACATTTATCATAATGATTATTGAATCTTCATACTTCTTATAAAAATTTTTCATTTTAGTCCTCTTTCCCAGTTGATTATTTATATATCTATAATAGAAAATCATCCAATATAAGTCAATAATTATTATAAAATTAAACTTTATATTTCTTTATTTAAACTTTTATCTTTAAAATAATCTAAATATATATAATAACATAAATGACAAAGAGGAACTATATATAAAAATATAGCGTAAGGTATAAATTGATAATTACTTATACTTAATACGCTAGTAGGAACTAAAGCAGCAATGCACCAAGGAATGAGAGCGCTTGTAACTATGGCTGAATTGGAAAACTCCATAGCGATATCTTCATTTTCATAATTTTTATAAGTATCACGAAGTATTTCTAAAGTTAAGATAAAAGCTATAGTCTGACTACAACCAATAGCAGCAACTATCAAACCTAAAACTAAAGTTATAATAAATAAATTACTTCTATTTAAAGTGATTTTTTCTAATGATTTTTTAAAGTTATAAAAAATATTTAAACCACTAAAAAATCCAGTTAAACAACAAGAAATTATAATAATATAGCAAGTTTTCAACATGGATATTATTCCGCCACCTTTAATAATACTAGACAAAGATGAAGAGGTTTCATAGCCAAATATCATATATTTAAATAAACCATAAAAATTTGTTTTTTGTACAATTAGTGAAATTAATATGGCAGCAACAATACTGAAAGTAATAGATTTAGTAATTGGAACTTTTTTTAATGATAAAATAACGATTATAATAGCAGGGATTAATAAAAAAACATTTATATGAAAATTATCAAATAAAGCTAAAGATAAAGAATTATCAACAAAAGTTAAAGGATTTTTTAAAGAAAAAAATAAATAAAATAGTATGCTTATAATAGTAGGTATAATTCCAAAAATGAATACTTTTTTTACATAATTAAAAAGTTCTACTTTTGTTAAATTACAAAGAAGAAGCAGACTTGATGATAAAGGAGAGCATCTATCTCCAAAATAAGCACCAGACATTATGGCTCCACCTACAATGTTTAAATTAAGATTGGAAGCTTGAGCAATAATTACAAGGGGAATACCTATGGAACTTACAGTACCAAAAGATGTTCCAATTAAAAAGGATGTTATGGCACTTATTAAAAAGCAAAATAGTATAAATAAGTTAGGATTAATATATTTTAAAGAATAATAAACTATGGATGGTATTGTGCCACAGCAAAGCCAGGTACTGATTAAAACAGAAATTAATAATAGTATATGAATTATAGGTAAAGACCTTTTAGATTCAAAAATATATAGTTTGATTAAATCTTTTAGACTTTTATCTCTTTTTAGACCAACTAAAGAAAATAAAATTAAAGACAAGGTTAATCCATATCCCAAAAAAATATTATTAAAAACACTATAAACTAACATGATAATGGTGATAATAATAATTACAAAAATAATCATATAAAAATTTCTCCTAATTAATAAGTATAATTAAATTATAGAGAAATAATAAAAAAATAGTAATTAAATATATAAAAATATAAATGTAAATATAGAATATAAAAACATATAAGATGAGTTGCTAAATAATGGAATATAATATATACTCATATTAAAAAAGTGAATATGTAAGGTAGAGGTGCGATTTTTATTAGTAACAATAAGGAGTTAAGCAACTAAGAATTATTGTGAAAGGAAACATCGCCGAAGTAAATAACTGAAGCTTTAAGGTTATTTAACTGGGGATGCATATAAGATATGTATCACTGTCACTAAGAAATTAGTGTTGAGCTATCATTTGGATTTATAATTTATGTAATTAAAGCCTTGATGATGACTCATCAAGGATTTTTTAATTTTAAAAAACCTAATCCTTATAATATTCACTAAAAAATATGAGGGGGAAAAAAGATGAAAAAAAGAAACTTTAGACTAATTTTCATGACAATTTTGATTTTCATAATGACAACAGCATTAACTTTTGCACAAGAAGTTGATGTTGCAGCTCAAAACGCAGCTAAATTTGGTATATGGACATTAGTACCACCAATAGTCGCAATATCATTAGCTTTTATAACTAAAAATGTCATAGTATCTTTAGTTTTGGGGATTATGTCAGGGGGATTTATATTAAATATAATGGGAAATAATCCATTTATGGCTATATTTTATTCATTCTTAGATTTAATTCAAAGGGCTGTAAATTCTTTAGCTGACCCATGGAATGCAGGTATAATTCTTCAAGTTTTAGCCATAGGTGGAGTTATAAATCTAGTTGGTAAAATGGGTGGAGCAAAAGCCATAGCTGAAGCTTTATCAAAAAGAGCTAAAAGTGCAAAAAGTGCACAGATAATAACTTGGGTAGCAGGACTTCTAGTATTCTTTGATGATTATGCTAACTCTTTAATTATAGGACCGATGATGAGACCTGTAACTGACAAAATGAAAATATCAAGAGAAAGACTTGCTTTTATAATAGATGCTACTGCAGCACCTGTTGCAGGAATAGCTATAATATCAACATGGATAGGTTTGGAAGTTGGACTTATAGGTTCAGCATTTGATTCAATAGGTGTAGACGCTAATCCTTTTGGTGTATTTTTAAGTACTATACCATTTAGATTTTATAATATATTAATATTAGGATTTATAGTAATTACAGCTTTACTACTTAAAGATTTTGGTCCAATGAGAAAAGCAGAACTTGAATGTAGAAAAGGTAGCTCAAATATTTCTTCAAATGAAGATGCCAATAAAGAATTAAGCAAACATGATGACATGGAACCTTTACCAGGAGTTAAACTAAGTATTTGGAATGCAATTATACCAATAGGAGCACTAATAGTAGGAGCACTATTTGCTTTTTATTATAGTGGATACACTACAATAATGGTAGGAGAAGATAGTGCAGTAATTCAAATTATGAAAAATTCACCAGCATCATTTGATGCCATAAAAGAAGCTTTTTCAAATGCTGATGCATCAGTAGCGCTATTTCAATCAGCATTATTTGCAGGAATAGTTGCCATGGTAATGGGTGCTTTCAAAAAAATATTTACTTTATCTGAAGCTTTAGATATATGGGTAGATGGTATGAAAACATTAGTTATAACAGGTGTTATATTAATATGTGCATGGTCTCTATCTTCAGTAATAAAAGAACTAGGAACTGCTAGATATTTAATTCAATTATTATCAGGGGCTCTACCACCATTTATACTTCCAAGTTTAATATTTGTACTTGGAGCGATAATATCATTTGCTACAGGAACTTCTTATGGAACAATGGGAATACTTATGCCACTAGCTATACCACTATCTTACTCAATAAATCCGGAGATATCATATATAATAGTAGCAACATCAGCTGTACTTACAGGAGCTATATTTGGAGATCACTGTTCACCAATATCAGATACAACTATACTTTCATCAATGGGTGCTGGATGTAATCATATAGACCATGTTAGAACACAAATGCCATATTCCATATTTGTAGCTGTTATAACTATAGTATTTGGATATATACCAGCAGGATTTGGCCTTCCTGTTTATTTAGTTTTACCGCTTGCCTTTGTAGCAATGTTTATAGGAATACAAATATTTGGAAAAAGTGTAGAAGTTGAAGATATTAATGGCAAAGAAGTATTAGATAATTAATAAAAAGACTTAAATACATTTGAACT